>Ga0123355_10001526_pt1 | contig 32316 bp, 37 predicted proteins | sample TergutEmb28metaG_3_FD_89872 | JGI IMG/M metagenome (GOLD analysis project Ga0123355, IMG submission 89872) | Embiratermes neotenicus P1 segment gut microbial communities from Petit-Saut dam, French Guiana - Emb289 P1 | ecosystem: Host-associated > Arthropoda: Insects > Digestive system > Gut ...
ACTGGGTGGCTGGACTCGGCAGTGCTCATTTTTTTGATGGTGATGCAAGTGGAGTTAGTCGTGACATTAGTTGTATTCGCGGTGTTGATGGCAAAAATCATCCTGCGTCTGTTTTTGCATTTCAAATACAGCAAAGAGATGTAGCGGAAGACAAAAAAGCGTTGCGCGGTTAAAATACGACCGCGTAACGCTCTTTTTGTATACGCTAGCTACACAAGAAACATCCACCACTGCGGGTCAAACCCATCATAAAACACTTCCCGCATTTCACCAGTTTCAGTCACCCATTCACGAAAAATAGGAAGCAACTGCTCCCAGAAAACGGGGTTCATCCCCCTGTCCAAATCATACTGATACATAAAGTGGCTAATAATTATGATGCCGCCTGGCTTCAAAACCTTTTTGCAAGACGCTAAAATACCCATAATTTCGTCCTTAACACTGGACTTCAACGTGCCTCTTGTAAATTCATCGTTTGTAAAGCGAATCATCTCTTCGTGTATAGCAAACCAGTTCACATTTACAGTGTCCAGCCCATTTTTCCTGCCCAGCATATCAAATATAATGTCGTTTATGGAATGCTCAAACGCCACAACATCAAAGGTTTTGCCCTGCACCTGGCCTTCTAAATCGTTGGCTACATCTTCGATAATTTCGATATTAAGTGCCAAATCCTTTGTCGAGTCACGAAACCATTTTGTCAATTCTTTGTTAGCATTTACTGTCGTGTAAAAAGTTTCTGGATGCGGAAACGCCGCCGACATAGCCCTGGGAATGCCGATACTCGACCCCGCCGCTAATTCCAGCAGCGAAATTGACTCACCAGGCTTAGCAGTTTGTAGCACCTCCACCCACTTATTCCAATTGTACCACGGCCAAACCAAGCTGCTTTCAAAATCAACAGGTTTTTCCATGATGTCTCTCAGCAACTCATGTTTTCTAGCAAGCGGAATAGCCAAAAACTCGGCCTTCTCATGGGGTGAAAAAACACCCAGGGTCGTGTCATCCTCAAGTTTGGATAACCATTTTTGCAAATTGTCTAATGCTTTCATAATGTCCTCCCGGTGGAATATTTGTTTCTGAGCAGATAATATCAGCGCGTGCGAAATCACAATATAATCTTAATTGGAAAAATACAATTTTCATTGCATAATTTAGAATTTTACACTAAAATACCACCGAGGTGAAAAAATGCAAACAAACATCCCTAAGCGTCTAGTCCATATGCAGTTCCTGCAAAGAGAAAACTACACCCGCCACCACAAATATAACGAAGATATGCTCCAATACGAGTACATAAAAAATGGCGATATCCGTGGGCTGGAATACGGCGTAAACATTTTCTCTTCCGATTTGACAGGCAAATTGTCCGACAACCCCCTGCGCAACGCACTATATCTTTTCATATGTACAATGACCTTAACCACACGCTTCGCTATAGAAGGCGGCATGGAACCCGAAACTGCCTACAACACCAGCGACGTGTACATCCAAAGCGCGGATAAATGCAAAACAATCGAAGAAATCCGTACTCTTCACAAGGAAATGACCCTCTATTTCATCAACCAAATGGCAAAAATAAAAAAGCAGAATATTTTCTCTCGCCCCATCATTTCCTGCATAGACTATATCTACGAAAATCTGCACACAACCATAAAAGTGGAAAAATTAGCCGATAATATTGGGCTTAACCCCTCATACCTTTCAACACTTTTCAAAAAGGAAACGGGCTTGTCCATTTCCGAATACATTCGTCGAAAACGGGTAGAAGCCGCAGGCAATATGCTAATTTACACAGATTTTTCATTGACAGAAATTAGCGAATATTTGGCATTTTGCTCCTACAGTTATTTTGCAGACACGTTTCGTAAATACAACGGCTGTACACCAAGGGAATATCGCAATAAAAAAAGTGCACCTGGAAACCCAAGTGCACTTTCACAAAACTCTAAAATTTACAATACTGCTCCCGAATAGACTTCATTTCCGAAAAAATTTCATCTAAATCAAAAACCATTTCCATCATGCCAACTTGTTCATCATAAACAGCGGCATCCACTTCCGACTTAATTTCTTCTTCACAAATGTGAAATACCCGAAGTCCCAACGAGACTCCTGTCAATGGACCTGCAAAAGTAGGGTCGCCTGCCGTAACAGTTTCCGCGGCAATGCCGCTGGCTTCACCTTCAGCCGCACCCAAGATAACAACAACGTTTTCTGGGCCGTACTGTTCAGCAAAATCCTTTACCCTCTTCTGATTTTCCAAGTCCATTGCACCCGCGGCCGTTCAAACAAAACACTCTGTTGAAGAGAACACCACGTCTACATTTGCGGCGGTTTTGATACATTCTTCAATTGCAGGGCCAGGCACACCGTCACGGTCGCCAATAACTACAACTTTTTTGTTCGCCAAAATGGACATTTTTCTAACCTCCTTTGTAATAATATTTATTTTAATTTCTCCGCCACCATTGTAAATGATAGCGGCATACCCTTGCCGTCATATACTTTACTTCATTCATTAAATATGCCTCTCAATCATAGCTTCGATGTTAGCTTCTGTAGCGTCATCTTTAACAAGTTCTTCAATTTTTTCGCCATTTTCGTAAATAGCAATAACGGGAAGCCCTAGGATTTTTTGGCCAATAGCCAACCTGCGGGCTTTTGTTGTGTTAAGTTTTACAAATTTCAGCTTATCGCCATACTTTGACCCCATGGCGGTTACAAATGGTAAAAGAGCCTCGCAAGGTACACAGCCGTCGCCGTAAAAATCGACCAAAACCTTGCCGCTTGCCTGCAAAACTTCTGCTTCAAATATTTCTTTGTTTACATCCAACATATTTTCACCTCCCAAATATTTATACTCCAACATTTGTATCGCAGGGGGCGGGCTTGCCGTCCCATTGAGATTACAACATTGTAGGAAAAAAGCACTCCTCATGCCCTTCGGCATACAACCAAGGCGCATGACTCCACACTTTTTTGATAATCTCGTCTTTGCAAATTCCTCTTGCCAATATAATTTGCTCAATAATGGCAAGATCCGCTTTGTCTTTTTCTCGCCCTTGCCATTTGCCATCTGGGCTTAGTAACTTTACATGAGCCTTAACGATGTATGCCATTTCCGCGCCAAATGTATACACTGGCACATCGTAAAACAAATGCAGCTCTGTATCAAGCCATTCATATGGGAAAAATACTGTCCCTTGCGGCCCAGCATGATGCCAGTGCGCTATCCCGCATATATTCCTTACACAGTTGAATGCCGCGTGTATACCATCTTTTTCAATCCGCAACATCCACCAATCTTTGAGAAAATCGACGGAATAACCCAATGATTCATATTTTTCAGTTAGCGAGTCCAGATTATCAACTAAATTTTCCGTGAAACAATCTAAATCGCTGTGTTCGCGAGTAAGTTTGCCGTGCAAAATATCGACCGCGTACCCACCCCAAACATAGGTTTTTATGCCCAGTTCTTCAGAAACGGTGTAGATGTCTTTCATTAACGCAAGATGTTGTTCAGTTTTGACCGTCATCATAGCTCATTTATATATCGCTCCGCCGCTGCCGTGGCAATCGCGCCATCTGCCGCCGCGGTCACAACCTGCCTCAGGCTCTTTACGCGCAAATCACCTACCGCAAAAATGCCTGGCACATTGGTGTGCATGTCATCATCTGTAGGGATATACGCCCCGTCCATTTCAATTTTGCCCACAAAAAGGTCAGTATTCGGCACAAAACCAACAAAAACAAACACGCCAAATGTGCCGTCTTCTTCATCGGCTTCAATTTCCCGCAACTCACCAGTCTTTACATTTTTCACAACCATGGAAGTTAAAATACCATCGCCCTTTAATTCCACCACAACGGTATCCCACATATATTCAATTTTAGGGTTGGCAAAAGCCCGCTCTTGGATGGATTTTGCGGCACGTAGCTCGTCCCGCCTGTGAATTATCGTAACCTTACGGGCAAATTTTGTGAGGTAAATCGCTTCCTCCACCGCAGAGTCTCCGCCACCTACTACATAAACCTCAAAATCTTCAAAAAAATTGGCGTCGCAAGTAGCGCAATAGCTAACACCCTTGCCAATAAGCTCCCGTTCGCCAGGGCAACCAATCGGCCGCGGGTACGCACCTGTGGCAATAATTACTGTTTTGCCGTAGTATTCACCTTTTTGGCCTTTTACTACTTTTGTTAGCGGAGAAAAATCCACATCAATAATAGTATCGGAAATAAGCTCCGCGCCAAAATGTTCAACTTGCGCCTTCATGCGGCCGATAAGGCTTGGCCCAGTTTCATGTGGGATGCCGCCTGGGTAGTTTTCTATTTCGCTTGTTATAACAATTTGGCCGCCCACTGCGTCTTTTTCAATTAGCAAAGTGCTAAGGCGAGCGCGCCCAGCATAAATAGCGGCGGCAAGCCCCGCAGGGCCTGCGCCGATTATTACAATGTCATATGTTTTCACTTGTTTCACATCCTAATCAAAAATCCTACCGATGGAGAATATTCCCCCGCTAGAGAAGAACCCGACTCCAATCAAGAAGCCAAAATTATACCAGAACCCTCTATTGACGGCTTCGTATATAGTCACATTGTCGGTAAAAATTGACCCTATAAGGGTGAAAAATGCAATAAGCCCATGCCAAATGCCCCACCAAAAACCAGCAGGTGCGTCAATTGTGTATCGCTCGTGCCCTGGGTGGCAACCGCTTAGCAGGAATAACGCGAGCACCATAAGCGCGATAAAAAATAAACGTTTCTTCATTATTATTTCACCTCAAAAATTGTTTGTGTTTCCACTTCGGTCGTAAGTGCTGTAAGTGCCGTGTCCATTATCTTTCTGCGAATTGATAATTCCTTCGCTGGGGAAAGTTTTGGGTCGCCCAGCGGGTGGGGTATCGCAATGGTAGGCACAATTCTATTTGCGCCAACTGTTAGAGAAATTGGCGTAACCGTACACAAGTGAACTACGGGAATGCCCGCACGTTCAATTTCTTTCACCATCGTTGCACCGCAACGAGTACAGGTGCCTCATGTGCTGGTTAGGACAACCGCATCCACGCCAAGGCTGAGTAGCTTTTGCCCAATATCCTCTGCAAATATTTTTGAAGACTTTACTGCCGTGCCATTGCCCGTAGTGGAGTAGAACCAGTTATGCAATCTACCGATTTTGCCTTGCTCTTCGAACTCGCGCAAAATATCAACAGGCAAAACGCGGTCCGCGTCTTGGTTTGCATACACGGGGTCGTAGCCACCGTGAGCTGTTTCAAATCCTGCCTCTGTCAGGTCGTATATGCCTGTTATGTCATACTCGCCATATTTGCTTGCAGAAGAAGACTCGATACGGTCAGGGTTGCCTTTTGGTACAATGCCGCCGCTTGTAACAAGCGCGATTACGGCATTTTTGATATCCTTCACCGCCGCCACAGGGGCAACACGGTCGAAGTATGGCATTTGGTATTCCGTTGTGAATGGCTTGCCCGCCATTTTGTTTTGCAACATTTTTATCGCGCGGGTGCTGCCACGTTCTGTATCGAAGAAGTTGATGCGCTGGCCGCGTGGCAGATAGCCTTCTTCTACTGACGCGCCAATTTTTTCGCCCCTGGCGAGTTTTAATGCGAGCTTTGCCATTTTGGGTGCGGCATCGCGCATTCCTGCGGCAGAGTTTCGCGTGGCTACAATATGCATTTTTGTTTTATACATATCTGCGCCTGGGTTTTCTGTGTACATACCTGTTAGTACTGGAATTTCTAATTGCCTAGCAACCGTATCGCAAATTGTGCCACAGGCAACACCGTAGCGGCCAGCGTTAAAAGCTGGGCCTGCTATGAAGATATCGGGTTTTTCTTCCGCTACCATTTGCAAGATTTGCTCTTTTGCATCGTCGATATTTTCATTGAAGAACGAGTCACCGCAGATTATTGTGTGTGTAATTTCAGCATCTTCGCCAAAGCTGGCAAGCAGAGCTAGACCTGGGCCGACAGGGCCCAAGCGTTTTTCTGGCGGAAAGTTCGCCATTTCTTCGCCGCCTATGCCAGCGTAAAATTGATTGATGTAGTGGATTACTTTTAATTTTGCCATGTTATCACCTCGCGCTCATTTTATTAAAGCCAAGTTCGTTTGTCGCGCCTATTATTGCTTGTATTTCTACGACGATAGAGCCGTCGGGTTGCATGTTGTTTTCAAACCCGCCAGCGATTTTATCTACATAATCTAACGTGCCAATTACTCTGTCGAGTTTAGGCAGGGTCACAACTTCGTTTGCGTTGCCACCTGTTACCACGGCGTTTGCGGCGGCGTCTACGTCGGCAAGAGACTGGCTTGTGCCGTCGCGGCCTGCGTATTCATCTGTGATTATTACTGTATGGATGCCCTTGGCTTCTATTTTTTTGCAGTTCATTATAAGGTCGGTATCGGGGTTGCCAAAACCTTCTTGTGAAACTATTGCGCCGTCCAGCCCCATGTATTCACACAACTTAGCCGTCCAATCGCTGGAACGCTGTTTGTCGGCAAGGTATACATTTTCATTGGTGATAATCATACCCATGAAGTTTAATGTCTTGCCATGTTCGGCAAAAAGGTCTGTGATAATTGGGTTGTTTTGGTGGTGGTATGTTGTATTTTTGTCGCAGGCAGAAACGCAGTTGCCACTTATGATTGCGCCGTCGAAAATTTCTGTTGGGTTGATGATAGTGGTCAAACTCTGCTTCATATCTACGCCGTACACGTAGGTGTCGTGGAGCAGGCCTTGGCTTTGCAGCATTTGCACATAACCGACTTTGGGTAGGTCTGGGTATTTGGTTAAGGCTTTTGGTAAGGGTAGCGTTTCGAATGTTTCGCTCTCATTTGGTGTGAGGTTTTTTGCTAGTTCACCCAGGTACATTGCGGCTTTTAGGCCTGCTAGGCGCAAGGCATTTTCGTATTCATGTTGTGGTAGGTCTGTAACAGGTTCAAATGTTAGAACAAGGTTTTGCGTTTTTGAAAATGGCGTGTAGTCCGCGCCTGTGCCTGTCATGTCGATAATTCCTTCTTGGAAGCCGACGATTTTACCGCATGTTACAACAGCCGCACCCTGCAAGACATGAGTTGTACCGCTGCCTACCGTGTCCACAGGTGAGAGAATGCCAGGGAACATTCCGCCTGGGCCTGCTACTTTTACACGTGGCTCGATAACGTCTTTTACTGGCGTTATGCGAATGCTTTCACCAGGGCGCGCGATGTCTGCTGTGACAGATTGTAATCGGTTGTCTTGCAGGAGTAGAGCGATTAGCTCTGTTTTGTTGATGTACAGTGTCGAGTTTTCTATGATGGATTCTGTGGAGAATTGTATGTCGGTAATTGGGATGTAGCCTAGGGTTAGTTTCATGTTTGCCTCCTTATTCGTTGCGCAAATTAAGTAAACTGTAATCAATTTCCATAAAATCTTGCAGGGCGTTTTGCGGGATATTCAACGGTGGGAATTTCTCACAAGTTTGAATACTCTCCTCTATTATAGAAAGCGACCGCAAGCAAAGTGCGCCTGTTTCCGTCGAAATTATCACCGATTTGTACGGCGTTTCATTCGGCTTTACACTACCCGACAACGGGTGGGTTATTAACTCATGCCCCATATGAACACGGTCGCGCACAGCTTGCAAAACTTGCAAATATGTTCGTTCTTCATATAATATGCAAAACTTTTGAGAACTTTCACAACGCTCTCTCCGGAAGAGAGTTGTATCACACGAAACACGCGCGCAAGCGCGCTCTCGTACTAAAGGGTTATTGGTAATTATTATCATAACACGATTTCCGCTTAATGCCAACGGATTTTGCCCTGGCGGATATCGCCAAGCAGCCGTAGTTTTTCTTCTTCTGTTGGTATGCGAACGCGCTCGATATCGGTGTTTGATAACTCGCCGTACAGCTCTGGGCGGCGTTCTTTGCGAAGGCGCAAAGTGGCCTCTGGTTCTGCCGTAAGAGCACCATTAAAAAACCACGGTGGCTGTGGCTTTTTTACATCCAGGTCAATTTCTTGAACCACGATAACATTTTCAGCATATCCCGCGTCCACCATAACGTGTCCCCAGGCGTCTATTACACTACTTTTACCAGGTGCATTGTAAATAGCATTTTTACTGGTGACAATGTATACGCCGCTATCGAAAGCACGCACCCGCAAAATTGCTTCGCCAATGGACTCGTACAAACTGTAGCCAAATGTAGGGTGGAATATGACTTCCGCCCCCTTCAAAGCCATGGTTTGTATCATTTCTGGGAATGACATATCGTAACAAATGGACACGCCAATTGTACCAAAGTCTAACTCGAACACATTCAAATTTTCGCCTGGCGTGGTTTGCCATGTCTCACCCACGGGGAGATGGGTCTTTCGGTATTCTCCCACAATGTTGCCTTGTCGGTCGAAAATAGAAGCCAAATTGTAGATTTTGCCTTCCCGCTTGGTAATATATGCGCCAACAATGTACATATTGTATTTTTTCGCAATGCTGGCCAGTTCTTCTTCAACTATGGGGGCGGATAAATCTACTAAAGTCTCAAAAATATCACTGTCTATGTCTACTCCAAAGTTAGATACGTGAGCGACATCTTCGCAGGTGGTAACTATATCCGCGCCAGCTTTTCCTGCTTGTTCCAGTAACTCCAATGTAGTGCTTAACTGCCCACGAATGTAGGCGGTGTTGTCCTTCCCAGGGCGAGTGTGGGGCATAACTGGCTGGATTGCGGCTACCTTTATTTTTCTCATTTGTTGCCCCCCGCATTGGCAATTTTTTTGAACATATCTTCAAAAATAGCATCGCGGTGTATGTGGTAGGCGACCTTCATAAAGTGGCGGTTTTTATCAATTACATAGCCATTTTCATATGTCGGGATTGGTGTATGGACAATCATATCGCTAACAAAACGGGGCGAAAGTACCCATGCAACGGTGGAAATATCCCAAATTACGCGACTCCAACAGCTATTGCCGCCGTCGTCAATCGCTACTTTGCACGAATATTCATACAAATAGTCTCCAAGCGCGGACTTGCCCTTAATGTGCTGGCGAAGTTCCGGCTCTGTTGTGGTAAGATGCGAAACCACGCCCGCGCAAGGCATTTGAACCAGCGGCGCGCCACTGGCAAACACTACACGCGCCGCGGCTACGTCCTGCATCATGTTAAATTCTGGCCAAATTGGGAAGTGATGCGGGCTGCCGCCAAGCCACACGATTACAATGCGGTCGCGTATTTCCGGGTTGATTAACAGTGCTGACGCAATGTTGGTGATACAGCCTATTGTTAGTACATACAGCGGGTTTTCGGGCGTGTAGTCCATGGCGCGTTTGGCTAAATCCTGCGCCGCGTCGGACATTACAGGCGTGTTCTCGTCTGGTAAGTACTGGGAAGAACCCTTGAACGTAAGTGGGTGCATATCTTCGCGGCCGCAAAGGGCTGTTATGTTCAAAATTTCTTGGTACGAAAGTTCCATGCCATGACCTGGGGAGGTAGACCTATCGTTGTGGAACGGCGCGGCATAGATGGCGCGAGTACGCAGTTTTTCGTCGGAAAGTAACATCCACGCAACGGCAAATTGGTCGTCAATTTCGTTGTAGGTGTCGGTGTCCATCACGCAATCTATTGGCGCGGTGGGGTTTTCAAGCTGTTTTAGCAAGAATGCGTTGTCCTGTTTTGCAAAATTTTTCATGTGAAATCACTCCTATATAAAATATGTAATGCAATTTTAATGCTTGCGCTGTGGATAGTCAACACAATCTTACGCCGCTTTTCTAAATTCAACTGGTAACCAAATCCAACCATTTGACAGATTTTTATTTTTATGATATAAGAGACAGTTATTACATATACAGGAGACAAGCCATGAAATTTTTCCACTTATCCGACCTGCACATTGGCAAAATTGTAAATGGACAACCCATGATACCCGATCAAAAGTATGTGCTGGCGCAAATTATTTCATACATAAGGGAAGAAAAGCCTACCGCTGTTGTAATAGCGGGTGATGTGTATGACCGAGCAGTACCAAGCGTAGACGCCGTGCGCGTTTTTGACGATTTTCTCACAAGCCTTGCGCAAGAAGAAGTCACGGTATTGCTAATCTCTGGCAACCATGACTCGCCAGAGCGAATAAGCTACGCCAGCCGTTTGCTTGCTGACAAAGGCGTGTTTTTTTGCGGCGTTTTTGAAGGCGAAATGCCCCAAATCATATTGCGAGACGAATATGGTGAGGTCAATTTTTATTTGCTGCCATTTGTCAAGCCGTCGTTAATGTCCGACTCCTACGACACAGCAGTAAAAAACGCGATAGACGCCGCGGAAATTGACTATAGCGCACGCAATGTTTTAGTTTCCCATCAATTTTATGTAAAAACAGGGGAAGACCCCATTCTTAGCGAGTCTGAGCGCAGCCCAATAGGCGGGCTGGATGCTGTAAATGTCAGCATAGTTGAGGGCTTTGACTATGTAGCCCTAGGCCATCTACACAGGGCGCAAAGAGTAGGTGCGGAGCATATTCGATACAGCGGTTCACCCATAAAGTACTCATTTTCCGAACTGGGGCAGGCTAAGGCAATAACGGTGATAGAAATGTTAGAAAAAGGGAATGTAAACACGCGATTTATCCAGCTAAAACCACTGCATGAAATGCGAGAAATAACAGGCACTATAGACAAGCTGTTAAGCGAAGAAATATACAGCCAAAATGACAGAGAAGACTATTTGCGTGTTGTGCTAACAGATGAAGCAGAAATAATCGACCCGATGGGAAAATTACGCGCAATATACCCAAATGTACTGGCACTAATACACGAAAGTACTCGTACGGAATATGACATTTCGGGCGAAATGCCAGATGTGGAAACTCTCAGCACATATGAACTTTTTTGCGAATTTTTCCTAAGCGTGCAAGGCTCACAAATGGGAGAAGAGCAAGCAAATATTATTAGAAATCTGCTAGAAAAAGAGGGCGATATATGAGGCCATTAAAACTCACACTTTGCGCGTTTGGTTCTTACGCAACTGAACAAGTGATAGATTTTGCGAAACTGGGCGCAAACGGGCTATATCTTATAACAGGTGAAACAGGCGCAGGTAAAACCACTATTTTTGACGCAATCTCTTTCGCACTATATGGCCGTGCAAGTGGTGAAGCGCGGGAAAAATATCATATGTTGCGCTCCGATTTTGCGGAAGAAAAGACAAAAACATTTGTAGAACTTGAGTTTGTGCTGGGCGACCAGACATACATTATACGACGCGACATAAAAAAGCGAAACCAAGAAGCAGAGCTACAGTTGCCTGACGGTACGCTGGTACAAAAAGACACGAATGTTACAGCTAAAATAACAGAAATAATCGGACTAAACCGTAACCAATTTGCCCAAATTGTAATGATTGCGCAGAATGATTTTCTGCGATTTTTGCAAAGTGATACTGCCGACCGGGTAGAAATATTGCGTCATATTTTTGGTACGGAGGAATTACGTCAGTTCCAAACACAATTGAAAAACAAAGCAAGCGAACAAGCCCGTGAGTACGAACTTATTGTGCATGACTTCACCCGTCATAATGTGGATGTTCACAGCAGGGAAGAGGTGTTTGCGCAGTGGCAATCACAGATAAGCACAGACCGCGAAGCCCTCGCAAACGCAACAAAAATTCTACAAGAAATAGACGCCAAAAGGCAAGCAATCTCAGCACAACTCGCAGTTGCAGAAGAGTTATCTGCAAAATTTCTACAACTTTCCGAAAATAAAACAGCACTAGAAAACCACAAAACACAACTAGACAGCATAAACGCAAAAAAACTACAAGTTATATTAGGTGAAGCCGCACTGTATAAAGTTAAGCCCAGTGCAGACTCGGTGAAAATCTCCACCGCCGAACATGAAACTGCCACCATAAATTTGCAAGCCGCAAAAGACCAACAAAGCACCGCCATAAACGAACTTGCGCGACTACAAGAGCGCGTAAAAAATGCCACAAAACCAGAAGACATACAACCAAAATTAACAGAACTACTAACCAAAATTGAGCAAGAAGAAACAAAGCATACAAACCTAAAGACAGCGCAAGCAGACTACACCATTATAACAAAAAAACGCGCTCAACTAACAAAAGAACAGGCCGAGTATGAAAAACTAAACACGGAATTTACACTTGCCAATAACGAATACAATCAATTGGAAGAAGCATTCCTGCGCAACCAAGCAGGAATACTTGCACAAAACCTGCAAGACGGTAATCCCTGTCCTGTTTGCGGTGCAACGACTCATCCTTCACCCGCCTGTGTTACCAACGGTCAAATAACAGAAACCGATCTAAAAAAAGCACAAACAAATAGGGACAATTGCCAAAAAAAGCGAGAGGCAAAGTCCCTAATATGCGGTGATATCAGCGCAGAAATACGCACATTAGTCCAACGCTTTGCTTCTGATATTGCAATAATAGTACCAGACGCAAGTAAGGATAATGTCGAACAACAAATGCGAGAATTTTTGCAAGAAATTGAGTCGAATATTGTCACACGAAAACAAGAAATTTTTGCTATAATCGGACAACAAAGCGACAAAACTCCGCTAACAAAAGCCGTAGAGAATTTTCTACAAGCTCTAATAGCAAATAATGATGCATTAAATAAACAAAAGGCAGCGTCAGAAACGAATATCGCTACGATATCCACACTTATAGAGGAGCGCGCAAACTTACAAAAGATTGCTACAACCAAATTTGAAGAAGCAACAGCCATTTTCCAACAAGCCTTAATAAGCAACAATTTCCAAAACAACAATGACTATCTCGCAAAAATTCTATCAGAGCCCGAAATCCGCAAACTCAAAACAGAAATAGAAAATTACGAGACAACTACAATACAGCTAAAGTCCAACATAACCCGCCTAACGAACGAAACCACAAACCAAACGCCACCAGACATCCAATCTTTACGCACTGAAGAAGCAACGGCTACAAATCTTTTACAACAACACACAACTACCCGCGACGAAATAATAAAACGTCTAGGCACACAAGAAGCCGCACTACAAGACCTCCGCGCCTCGGCTGTAAAACTAGAAAAGACAGAAAAATCCTACGCAGCAATTAAACAACTTTCAGATACAGCTAACGGCAAACTAGACTTCGAAACATTTGCACAAATGGCGTACTTCGAGCGAGTACTGCACGCCGCCAACCTTCGCCTACAAATTATGAGCCAAAGCCGATATACTCTCCTGCGCAAGGCGGAAAGTGACGATGGTCGAAAGCGTTCCGGCCTTGATTTAGAAGTATTCGACGCATACACAGGCCGTGCACGCTCCGCAAACAGCCTTTCCGGCGGCGAGTCGTTTATGGCCTCACTTTCCTTGGCACTGGGGCTATCAGACACAGTCCAACAAACCGCTGGTGGAATAAGGCTGGATGCTATGTTCATAGATGAAGGCTTCGGCACTTTGGATGTGGAGGTGCTGGACCTAGCCATAAAAACCCTGTCCGAAATGGCTGGCACTAGCCGTATTATCGGCATTATTTCCCACGTAACCGAATTGCGTGAGCGCATAGACAGGCAGCTTTTTGTGAAAAAAACCGCATCCGGCAGTGTTGTCGCATAGCAAATCGTTGACAGTACGTTTCCGCAATTGTACAATGAATTTGCTACATATATTTCCCATGATAAAACTAGGAGGCTTTTATGAAAAGTACAAGTTTTACAAATTATTTTCACCGCATTTCTAATGCATTAAGCGAGACAAATATCCTATGCCTGGCCGACATTGCAGATGTGATTATTAGTTCAAAAGGCAGGAAAATTTTTACCGCAGGAAATGGCGGCAGTGCGGCAACAGCTTCCCATTTTTGCAATGACCTTATAAAGGGTTGCCGGGTAGACGGTCGACTTGGTTTTTCCGCTACCTGCCTAAGCGATTCATCACACGTACTAACCTGCTTGGCCAACGATTTCAGCTATGAAGATGCCTACAAAGTAGCCTTGGAAACGTATGCAAGCAAGGGCGATTTGCTTATCATTTTCTCAGGCAGCGGAAACTCTCCTAACATTTTGACAGCAGCAAAACGCGCACGTGAAATGGGACTAAAAATAATAGGTTTCGGCGGCCGTGACGGTGGAAAAATGAAGGATTTGTGCGATATTTGCCTAATAGCACCAACTGACAGCATGGAGGAACTGGAAGACCTGCATCTAACATATTGCCACGCGATTGTTTCTCACATTAGAGAAGAGCTAAAAGATATCTGGGATATCGAAGTGGTAAACTATCCACCAAACCCATTTCGCTACGCTCTTTTCGACTTCGACGGCACTGTTAGCCTGTTGCGGGAAGGCTGGCGCGAAATTATGATACCGTATTTCGCAGAAGTTATTTCAGCAGTAGCCCACGCAGAAGAAGGCGTGGAAGAACTCGTGGCGGAATTTGTGGACCTTCTCACAGGAAAACAGACAATTTTCCAATGTATCCAGCTTGCGGAAGAGGTGGAAAAACGCGGCGGAACGCCCCTCGACCCTGGTGATTACAAGGCCGAGTACCTGCGCCGCTTAATGGAAAATATCCACACACGCCATGAGTCGTTAAAATCTGGCAAAGTGCCGGCGGAAGCCCATTTAGTACCAGGTGTAGTGGAATTTTTGCAGCTACTCAAAGACCATAACGTGAAAGTATACCTAGCCAGCGGCACAGATGAAGTGGATGTTATCGCCGAGGCTGAATTGCTGGGCGTGGCGCATTTCTTCGACGGCGGCATTTACGGCGCGAAGGACAGCATTAAGGATTGCTCGAAAGAATTGGTAATTCAGCAAATATTAGAAGAAAACAGCATTCAAGGCCGAGACCTTATTTCTTTTGGGGATGGCTACATCGAAGTGCAATTGGTGAAGGACATCGGCGGTTATGCCGTTGCCGTCGCTACTGATGAAGCCCGTCGCAAAGGGGTAAATGCGTGGAAACGCACCCGCTTATTGTCTGCCAATGCTGACATTGTAGTGCCAGATTTTGAAAACGCCGCAAAATTGTTTGCATTCATAAACAAGGACGAAGGATGATTTCATGCCATTCAAAACATTTGACCTTAGCAAATTGAACATACTACCCCTTTCCCAGCGGGTACATGATATTAAATTAGAAGACATCTGGCGCGAGACACCGCCAACTTGCAATAACCCTGACATAGACGAGATTTGTCGAGCTATAATTTCAGCGCGTGAAAAAAACGCCGCTGTTATTTTAATGTACGGCGCGCACGTAATCCGTCGCGGTCTTGGCCGCCTAATGATACAGTTAATGGAAGAAGGCCTAGTAACCCACTTGGCCACCAACGGTGCAGGGGCAATCCACGATTTCGAACTGGCCATGATTGGCGAAACCTGCGAAAGTGTGGAACGATATATATCGGAAGGACAGTTCGGCCTATGGGAAGAAACCGCCCAACTCAACGATGCTGTGCGCGATGCGCCCCTGGGTTTTGGCGAAGCCGTGGGCAAATATATTGCGGAAAACGACTTCCCGTATGTTAGCAGCAGTGTGCTGGCGGCGGGGTATCGCCTGCAAATTCCCGTAACCGTTCACGTTAGTGTGGGCTGCGATATCGTCCACGAGCACCCCAACTGCGACGGTGCAGCCATTGGCCGCGCTTCTATGACAGATTTTCTCATTTACGCGAAATCTGTGGAGAATTTGGAGAATGGCGTTTTCCTTAATGTAGGCTCCGCGGTTACAGGGCCGGAGGTTTATTTGAAATGCCTTTCCATGGCGCGAAATGTTGCGCGGCAGGAAGGGCGGAAAATCGCCAATTTTACAACGGCAGTGTTTGATGTACAGCCTATAGCGGGTGATATTAGCACCGCCCCGGCCAAGAGTAACCCCCATTATTTCTTCCGCCCATGGAAAACGATTTTGGCGCGAACTGTAGCCGACGGCGGAAAAAGTTACTATGTGCAAGGCGACCACATGGCTACTCTTGGTTGCTTGGCGGAAAGGCTTATACAGAGGGACTAATGTTATGTTGCCACAGAACAGCTTTGTCAATAACCCGTCAATGGAAAAGTTGGATGATTATATGGCACCGTATCCCGAGTTTAACCCGCGCAAGAAAATTTATTCACGAGGGGGGCTAATGCTATGGGAATTATTATTTTCGGTGCGTCAGGCGCGGGAAGTACAACACTTGGCAAAGGAGTCGCCACGCGGCTGGAGTTTCAGTATTTAGATATTGACGATTATCTCTGGTGCTGGAAAACGAAAATACCGTACACGATTGTTCGTTCACGCGAAGAACGGACTGCGGACTTGATGTGCGCGATACAAAAGCACCCCAAATTTGTTATCGCCGGTACAATATTTAGCGATAAGGAATTATTCGAGCAATTTTTTCATCTAGCGATATTTATTTCAACACCCGCAGAGGTTTGCGCAGAACGTGTCTATGCAAGAGAGCTTTCCCGCTGGGGTGAAAGAGTCAAGCCTGGGGGAGATATGTACAAGGCCACTCGTTTCCATGGCGATTTTGCTGACTATGTTGCAAATGCGCAAAAATATGAAACAGTAGATGGGTCAACGTTTGGCCGCAAATTGCATGAGCAGTGGATATCCGAGTTGGCGTGCCCCGTATTGTGCTTAGATGGTATGAAAAGTCCCTATGAAAATATTGATAGAGTTGTGCATGAATATGAACACATGAAGGGGAAGACGTGATGAGCGAGCCGTTTTGGGAAGAAGCATATAAAAACGATGAAGTCTCCACATTCGGGACAGCACCCAACCGTTTGGTTGCTAAATATGAATATACATTTGATAAGTCGTGGCGCATTTTGGAAGTCTGTTGTGGGGAAGGAAAAAATCCGCTCTATTTAGCAGGCAGAGGATTTTCAAATGTTGACGCTTTCGATTTATCTGAAAATGGAATAGCTAAACTTTTGCGAACCGCAAGCAAGCGCGGCTTGGAAATTAACGCATGGGTGCAAGACTTGCGCCTTTTCCAATTCGAAAAGCAATATGATTTGATACTTTCATTTGGGTCATTGCACTTTGTTGAAAAAACAGATTGGGTTGCCTTGTTGCAACGGGCAAAAGACAACACGAACATTGGCGGCATTCATATCATAAATATTTTTACAAATTCCGTTCCTGCGTCGCCTGATATTGCGGATTTCGCCATAGGGCTGGCGGATGATGGTGAACTAGAAAAGTTATATAGCAATTGGCGAATAATTGAATTTGAGTCATATAACTTCGAAGATGAGCACCCTGGGGTTTCGAAGCATATACACTCTGCAAATAGCATAGTGGCGCAACGCATTGTATAACCGTTGCGCATAACACATGAAGAAAGAAGGAACGACTAAATGAGCATTCATTATTACTCTGGCTTTTTTGATACAGCGTTGCCTGTACAAATGGTAGAATTATTGCATGGCGATGTAATTGAGAAAAAATCTATCGCTGTTGTTGCAGGCTACGGCAAATGGCATCCTAATAAAGACCCTAGAGTGGATTTGAATTTTGCAAAGGATACATGGCTTGACCCAGCAGATATTATTTTCGAAGAATACCATCTGGTTGACTACAACATGTCAAAAGAGCGTGCGAATATGCTTTTGCGCAATGCTTCTATGATTTTACTCCAGGGCGGTTATACGACACTGCAAAAGGCATTTCTGGCGGAGTATGAACTGGCCGTATCTATAAAGGAAAGCACCGCCGCAGTTGTAATGGGCATAAGTGCGGGTGCAAAAAATATGGGCACTAAATTTGTTTGCGCAAAAAGCAATGGTAATGCGGTTGATAAAAACGGTATTTACAGCGGACTTGGATTAGGAAACTTTTGCTATGAGCCATACTTTACGCTTGATAATGACGAGTTGATTAGAGAAGAATTGTTACCGCTATCACAAAAAATAGATGTGTATGCGACGGAAAGTAGAAGTTTTTTGCGGGTTGAAGATGGTAAGATATTATCTTGTGGTGATACTTACTTAATTTCACAGTCGGAAATTCATAAGATATAACGGAGGTTTGAAATGAAAAATGTTTTCGATAAATTCCAATCCCTATCAATAGGCGTGCTGGGTGATTATTGCCTGGACGAATACCTGTGGATAGATGCGGCATTAAACGAGCCGTCTCTGGAAACGGATTTGGTGGCGTATCAATGCATAAAGCGGGAGACTTCACCTGGGGCGGCGGGTACAATTGCGAAAAACTTGGCCAACTTAGGCATTGGCAACGTGTATGCTATCGGCTTCACAGGGGACGATGGGCGCGGTATGGAGTTGTGCCGTGGGTTGGACAACCTGGGAATTAACCGCCAAAGCGTAATAGCGACGACCGAGCGCGTGACACCAACCCACACAAAGCCGTGGCTGATGGACGGCTCTGCAAAAAGCGAATTGAATCGCATAGATATAAAAAACCTCACACCAACTCCGTCTTCTATTGGGGAAATGGTGATGGACGAGGTGAAAAAACTCCTGCCGAAGTTGGATGCACTAATTGTTCTCGACCATTTTGTGGAGGAGAATTGTGGCGTTGTTACAGATTATGTGCGTAATGCGCTGATTAAATTAGCGAAGGAAAACCCGAATTTGCTAATTTATGCGGACTCTCGCTGTCGTATCGGACTTTTTGAAGGCATGATGATAAAGGGCAACCAATTTGAGTTGACTCATGCCGTATATGGCATGGCGGAGACGGCAAAAGCCGCCCCGGTCAAGCTGGCGGCTGACCCTTCGGTTACACGCACTGAAGAAGAAATCGCCATTGCTTGTAATACATTGCAAGCCAGAAACAACCGCCCAGTAATTTGCACAATCGGTGAAGACGGTGTATGCATTTACGACACTAAGGCTACGCTTCACGTTCCAGGCGTTGTTGTTACAGGCCAAACAGATGTGTGCGGAGCTGGTGATATGTTTACATCGGGTTTTGTAAGTGCTCTTGCCGCTGGGGCAGATATGGAAACAGCGGCCAAGATCGGCAACACTGCCGCTGCGCTGTGCGTACAGCAACTTGGCACGACTGGATATGTAACCCAGCAAGACATATTACAATCTATCTAAGGGAGATATTAAAATGAAGAAACTACTACCACTTTTGTTAATTGTGCTGGCACTAGCCTTAACCGCTTGCGGCAGAAACACAAACGACTACGAACCTGGCACTGTCCGCATTGCTGCCCTTCGCGGGCCTACGGGACTTGGCTTGCTGCAACTAATGGAAGCACAGGAGCAAGGCACAGCTATCAACGAATACCACTTCGAAATCCTCGGTTCGCCAGACCAAATCCCCCCGCTACTTGTACGCGGGGAAATCGACATTGCCGCCGTACCTGGCAATTTGGCTTCCATTTTATACAACCAAACAGACGGCGACGTGCAAGCACTGGCTGTCGTTACGCTGGGTGTTCTTCACATTGTAGACACGACGGGGGAAATTCACTCTATTGAAGACCTGCGGGGGCGTACGATTTTTGTTTCGCCACAGGGTGCAACGCCAGAGTTTGCGTTAAACTACGTCCTTCGCATGAACGGGTTAAACCCTGGTGTGGATGTGGATATCCAATTCCGCGCAGAGCATACGGAACTTGCGGCACTGCTGGAAACGGGGCAGGCGGAAATCGCGCTGTTGCCAGAGCCTTTTGTTAGCACTGTGCTGGCGCGGATTGACGGCCTTCGCATTGCGTTGGATTTGACCGAGGAATGGAATCGCGTGCAACAGGATTATGGTTTGATAATGTCTGTGGTGGTTGGCCGCCGCAGTTTCTTGGAAGAAAACCCGGACGTGGTGGCAATACTTATGCAGGAATACGCCGACTCCATAGAGTTTGTAAGAAGCAACACGGCAGAAGCCGCTTTGCTTGCCGCCGAGTTTGATATTATTCCAAGTCCTCTCATTGCCGAGCAGGCTTTACCGCGCACTCACGTAACATTCCTAAATGGTGAAACTATGAAGCGTAATTTAATTGGATTTTTAGACGTGCTGTACAATGAAGCACCACCGTCTGTAGGGGGGCGAATCCCTGGTGAAAGTTTTTTCTTCGTACCATAAAGATTTCATAAAAAAAATTGCAACGACTATTGCTATAGTCGCCTTTTGGCTGGCTGTTTGGGAAATTGCAACCGTAGTTATAGGCAGTAGCTTAATTATTGTATCGCCGCGTGTAGCATTTGCGCGGCTTTTTGCGTTGGGGCAAACGGCGGAATTTTGGCGAAGTATTGTAACTACTATGGGGCGGATTGTTCGGGGATTTGGCATGGCACTTGTTGTTGGAGTGACTATAGCAGTAGTGTCCGCTGGGGTGAAAATTTTTCATATGCTTGTTTTGCCGGCAATAAATGTGCTAAACGCTGTGCCTTTTGCGTCTTTTGTTGTGCTGGCCTTGTTCGCCATGGGTGCGGAAAATCTTTCGGTATTTGTGCCCTTTATTATGGTGTTGCCGATTATTTTTCATAACACATATAAGGGGATAATAAGTACCGACCCGCAATTATTGGAAATGGCACAAGTATTTCGCTTGCCGTATTGGAAGAAGGCTGTTTTTATATATGCGAAGTCGGCTGCGCCTTTTGTTTTTGCGGCGGTACAGGTGGGCATTGGATTTGCTTGGAAAAGTGGTATCGCTGCAGAGCTGATTGGCCAAGTGCGTGGGACAATTGGTGGAAATTTGCACACGGCCAGGATACACCTGCTAACAGCAGACCTGTTTGCGTGGACTATTGCGATAGTTATACTTAGTTTTATTATGGAAAAGCTGCTGGGGCTGGTGAAATGGAAGGGAGGCGAGCGATGACTATTGTGGTAGACGATATATGCAAAAATTTTGGTGACAAAGAAGTGCTGAAGAACACAAGTCTTTCTCTTGCCTGTGGGAAAATCAGCTGCATAATGGGAGTGTCCGGCATTGGAAAAACCACGTTGGCGAATATTCTTGCGGGACTAATACAACCTGACAGCGGCAAAATTCTGTGGCCTGGAGAGATGAAAGTGTCTATGGTGTTTCAAGAAGACAGGCTGCTTGAATGGGAAACCGCGCTGACTAATACCTTGCTTGTAGTGGATAATTCGCAAAAAAAAATAGCCATTGATATGCTAACAAAGGCGGGGCTTTCCGATAGTGTATACAAAAAAGCCGCCAAGCTAAGCGGCGGCATGAAGCGGCGCGTAAGTATATGCCGCGCTTTGATTGCGCCCCACAACTTCCTCATTTTGGATGAGCCGTTCAAGGGGTTGGATGCGGAAACAAAGCCAAAAATAATGGATATGATAAAAGCGAATGCGAAAGACAAGTACACAATGTGCATAACTCATGACCCGTCAGAAGTGGAATATTTGGGTGGTGAGTTGGCCCCAGTTGAATTTAAACTGGAAGGGGTTTAGCTATGCCGGAATACTGCGATATATACGACATAGACAGAAACAAGACCGGGCGGTTACACGAGCGGGGTAAGCCCGATATGAAAGAGGGTGACTGCCTTCTCGTAGTTTTTGTGTGGATTACCAATAGCGACGACGAGTTTCTTATATCAAAACGGGTGGAGGGAATTTGGCGTGGCGGTATGTGGCAGACCACCGGCGGCATCGCCATAGCTGGTGACAATAGCCTTTCTGCCGCGTTGCGAGAAACAAAAGAGGAGCTTGGCATCACACTAGCCCAGGAAAATGGGCGGCTGGTAAAGAAGTACAGCGAAGGTGCAAATTTGTTTGATGTATGGCTTTTCCACCAGGAAGTTGATATTTCCGACGTAGTTTTGCAGCCCGAAGAGACCTGCGCCGTAATGTGGGCAAGCAGGGAGAAGATAGAGCAATTAAGCGATGAAGGCAACTTTATAAGCGGAGAGCCTCCGCAGACAAGGAGATAGATATGAGAACGCCACAGGCGATTTTTTTTAACGCACGCGCAGTAATCAGAAAAGTTGAAAACGGTAAAAGTATGGTGCTAGTTCAGCGGCGCACCAGAGTAGGGGAGGCCAATACCTACGAATTTCCTGGTGGTTGTGTAGAACTTGGCGAGTCTGTACTTGATGCGCTAAAACGGGAAGTAATGGAAGAAACGGGTCTAACCGTAACTAAAATCCACGGAGTTGAAAACTACAGCCAGCAAAACGATATCGAAACCGTGCAGCCATTTTCTGTTTACTACAAAATGAACTACTGGATGCACCCTGCACCAGTCGGTAGCTATAAATCCGTTGGCGTGCATTTCAAATGCGAGGCGGAAGGTGAACTCCTTGAAAAAGGTGATGATACCGACTCTATCCAATGGGTGACGGCAGAAACGTTACAGGCCATTCTTGCCGAACCAGGTTCGTTTAGCGAAATTGACAGAGGTGCGGCAGAGTTGATTTGCCGCGAATTGGAATTAGTGTAAGGCTTGAAATTTTGACAATTTTCGGGCAAAGCCTTAAAATATGTAGACAATAACAACAGAAAGCGGGAATTAAAATGCCAAAATACGAATTTGCAGCAGTAGAAAAAAAATGGCGTGACCACTGGGCGGCCAACCCCATCCAGCAAAACACTGACAGCAAGCCAAAATACTACTGCCTGGATATGTTTCCATACCCATCTGGCGATGGCCTACATGTTGGGCATTGGCGGGGTTATGTAATAACCGATGTAATAAGCCGTTACAAAATATTGCAAGGCCACCACGTTCTGCACCCAATGGGTTGGGACGCCTTTGGCTTGCCAGCGGAAAACAACGCAATAAAAAAGGGTATCCACCCGAGAATTTCCACCGAGGCTAATATCGCAAGCATGAAACGCCAGCTTAACGAGCTAAGTGCCACATACGACTGGGACAACGAAATTGATACAACAGACCCCAATTACTACAAATGGACCCAGTGGATTTTTGCCAGAATGTTTGAAAACGGTCTTGCATATGAAAAAGAAATGCCTCTAAACTGGTGCGAAAACTGTAAGGTGGTTTTGGCCAATGAAGAAGCCGCTGGTGGCGAATGCGAACGCTGTAAAAACCCCACCACCAAAAAGAACTTGCGCCAATGGATGCTGCGCATAACCAAGTATGCCGAACGCTTGCTTAACGACTTGGATGGCTTAGATTGGCCTGAAAAAGTAAAGCGAATGCAAGCTGAATGGATTGGCAAAAGCCACGGCGCGGAGATTGATTTCAAAGTAGCGGGCATGAGCGCGAAAATTCGCGCCTTCACCACACGGCCAGACACATTGTTTGGTGCGACGTTTATGGTGCTTGCACCAGAGCATGAGCTAGTGAAAAGAATAACCGCACCAGAATGCGCCGCAATTGTGGATGAATATGTAACTCAATCCTCGACACGTTCTAATGTAGACCGAATGGCCGACAAGGAGAAAACAGGCGTTTTCACAGGCAACTATGCTAAAAATCCAATGACAGGGCAGGATATGCCTATTTGGATTGCGGACTATGTACTTGCCGACTATGGCACAGGCGCAATCATGTGCGTACCAGGCCATGACGAGCGGGATTTTGAATTTGCGAAAAAATTTGACCTTCCTATAACCCAGGTTATTGCGCCTGCTGGTGAAGAAGCGGGCGAGCTTACGGCAGCATACGTTGGCGACGGCCTACTTGTAAACTCTGCCGAGTTCAACGGTTTTTCTGTTGAAGATGCGAAGGCAGCAATAACAAAAGCATTGGAAGAAAAAGGCGCGGGAACGCAAACGATAAACTACAAGCTACGGGACTGGGTTTTCTCCCGCCAGCGTTACTGGGGCGAGCCTATTCCAATAATCCACTGTGCGGATTGCGGCCCGGTGCTAGTGCCCGATAGTGACTTGCCAGTTACTTTGCCGGAAGTAGAAAACTATCAGCCTACAAGCACAGGTGAATCGCCATTATCCTTAGTAGAAGAATGGGTGAATACAACCTGCCCAACCTGCGGCAAAGCTGCCAAGCGCGAAACCAACACCATGCCACAATGGGCAGGTTCGAGCTGGTATTTCTTACGCTACCCAGATGTAAATAATGCAGACGCAATCGCCAGCCCGGAAATCTTAAACGAGTGGCTGCCAGTGGACTACTACGTTGGCGGCATAGAGCACGCCGTTTTGCATTTACTATACGCCCGTTTTTACACAAAATTTTTGTACGATATCGGGGTTGTAAAATTTGAAGAGCCGATAAAAAAATTGTTCAATATAGGCATGGTTAATTTGAACGGCAAAAAAATGTCTAAGGGTGAAGGCTATGGCGTTTCCCCAGACGAATTACTGCCCACCCATGGTTGCGACGCGTTGCGTATGTACGAATTATTTGTTGGCCCGCCTGCGATGGACAGCGAATGGGATAGCAATGGAATAGACGGTGTGTTCCGCTTCCTAAGCCGTGTATGGCGATTGGTTGAGCCTGGCTTTGCTAATACCGTAACGGCAACTGAAGAAATGGAACGGCTACGCCATCGCTTAGTACACGATATAACCTATCGGATAGAAAATCTTTCCTTAAACACAGTGGTAAGCGGTTTTATGGAGCACACCAACACCCTGCAAAACCTATCAAAGGAAGCAGGTGGCCTGGACAAAGCTACTATTGAAACCTTGGCTATTCTATTAGCTCCGTTTGCACCCCATTTAGCAGAAGAAATTTGGGCTAACATGGGCAACAAAAACACCATTTTCGCGGAAGAATGGCCAAAATACGATGCAGCAATGCTAAAAACCGACACAATCGAGATTGGGTTGCAAGTGAATGGCAAACTGCGGGGCAATATTCAAATTCCTGTAGATTTGGATAAAGACAGCGTTCTTGCACAAGCGCAAGAAGCACTTAGTGATAAACTTGCGGGTATGGAAATAGTAAAAAGCATTTATGTGCCAGGTAGGATTGCAAATTTTGTGGTAAAGCCACTATGACCAATCCATTCTATAACCAAATATACGCGGTGGTAAAACAAATCCCTATGGGCAAAGTTGTGTCCTACGGCAAAATAGCCGCCGCCCTTGGCCGCCCCCGCTCTTCACGAGAAGTGGGGCGTGCCATGCGTATTTGCCCTGCAGAGGATATCCCCTGGCAGCGGGTGGTAATGGCCGATGGCAGCATAGCTGGCGGTGGTTACGCAGATGAAAGAAAAGCCCTGCTATTAAGCGAGGGCGTGGAATTTTTACCTGATGGAAGGGTTAATATGAAGGCCTGTTGTGTAGAGGACATGGAATTGGAGTTTATGGTCGGCAATCTGTGATTGCCGACTAAATTTTGCGTACGAGCAAGCTCGTGCAAAATTACAATGGCTCACTTATTGCAATGTCCGCACTCTAAACTGCACGCCTAACTCTTCTGCAATTGTTCTGCAATTTTCGATACGTTCCTGTGCCAAGCAATCTACTACCGTTGCGATAACGGTTGTGTGTTGCTTGGCTTTTTTTATGAAGTCTAGCATGATTGCGTATGCTTTAATACCGCTATCTGGCTGAACGAGTCTTACATATTCATCTGCATCGTCGGCGTTTAGGCTAACAGAAATGGTATCAAATGCCGACAAAGTTGTGCCGTCAAGGGCATACAAGCCGTTTGTGTTTAACCGAAGGGGTAGGGGGGATGTCTTTCTTATTATGTCTATAATGGCGGGTATTTCACTTACCCTGGTAAGTGGTTCGCCATATCCGCAGAAGACAATCTCGTCCATGTCGGTTAAGTCTTGGGCTTCAAATGAGGCGGCGATTTCCGCCAAGGTAGGGTCGCGCTCCAGCCAAAGGGACATAGCATCGCCCACGCCGCTGTACGAATTGCGGATGCAAAACGTACAACTGCATGGGCAGGAGTTTGTTATATTCACATATAGCTTTGTGTCTAGTTTATAGAAAATTGTCATCGTACAGAGTTAAACGCTTCACGTACAGCGGCTTGGTGGTCGCGCTCGTGGCTGCGGTTGCCGTTGTGGGTGCGTGAGCCGTAGAAATGTATGCACACATGGCCGTTCATGCCGTTATTGCGGTTTCCGCCGCCTGCATGTGGCATTGCGCTAGTGCTTGCGGCAACTGTGCGGCCGTTAAAAATTACTAAAATAGGGCGTGGATCCCATGTCCACGAGCCGCCAACTGCGCGACGGAAAGTTTCCGTATCTTCCTGTGTGGCAGGGAAAACATCGGCATGATTGCCGTGGGAGAAACTAATTTTTTGCCAAGATAGGCCAGTGCGCACGTCTACAACTGTAAAAGGCGTGTTTTGCGGCAGAATGCTTGAAACAGTAGACCATGGTAGCATTTCCACTTGGCCAGGTGTTGCAAGATGGGCTGTAGAGCCCGGCTCTGGTTCTTGCATTAGAAATTGGGCATACATATAACCAGCGCGGCCATTGTATATTACGGCATACCATTCGCCATCGCGGTAGTCGGTTACAATAACTCTGCGGCCTTGGTTTACAAGGGTATAGCGGGGGGCATTTGTACCTGGCGCAGTGCGTAGGTTTAGGCGGCTGGTGGTAATGTAGAATTGTAACTCTGCGGGTTCTTCGATATCATATTCCTGTGGTTGGTAGGGTAGGGTGCAGCAAGAGGGGCAGTCTTCCGTAATTTCTTGTATGGTTTCCTCTTGTATGGTTTCTAGTTCTGCTTCAAGCTCGGGTTCTGGTTCGTACACTTGCTCTGGCTCAAATACTGGTTCTGGTTCGTACACCGATTCTAATTCGAAAGGAACTTCAACTTCTGGCTCGATAGCTTCTTCAATTTGGGGAGGGGTTACGTTGTTGTCTATCGGGGTTGTCGGAACAGCAGACTCTAAAAATTCTGCGTACATATAGCCTTCAAGGCCATTTACATAAACGGCAAACCATACGCCGTCGCGGAAATCTATAACTTCCACTTCTGTACCTGTGTAAATTAGGGTAATGCGCTGACCATACACGTCGGGTGACGGGCGAAGGTTTACGTTGGTTGTGGTTATAAAAATTGGATTTGCCAACTCTTGCGCGTTGATAGTGGTGCTTAGTAAAATGAACGTACATATCGTGATTATAATTGCCTTGATTATATTTTTTACTTTAATATACATATGTATTCCTCGCTTTTAGGTTTTAGAATAAACTTGCGAGTGTTATGTTAATACATTCTTAACATTTTGTCAACACAATTGTAAATTTTCTCTTGTGGCAAATTTGGAGCAAAAAAAATCAACTGGTAACCAAATCCAACCAGTTGAAAGTTGTAACACACGAAATGCGCGCGCAAGCGCGCTTAGATTCCAGTTGAAATTTACACAGCTTATTCACTACCAATTGTAAGCCCATCTTTCAGCGATTGCAACACCTTTTTCTCAATCCTACTTACCTGCACCTGAGACACTCCAATGGCCTTTGCAACTTCCATTTGGGTCTTATCCTGGAAGTAACGTAGGAAAATTACTTGCCGTTCTTTAGGTTTTAGGCGCGAAATTAGTTCTTTTAAGGCCAGATAATTTACGACCTTATCGCCTTCGTCTTGGTTTTTTGCAAGTTTGTCTATTAAAAATATTGGGTTGCCGTCGCCCTGGTACACAGTGGCGTGTAGGCTTTCTACGTCCATGCCTGCTTCCATGGCAACGACTAACTCCTCGGTGGAGATGTTCATTTCTGTTGCCAGCTCATTTACTGTGGGCTGGCGGCCCAGTTTTGCGGTTAGCATTTCTGTTACATAGCGCGCCTTTGTGGCAATTTCCTTCATTGGACGCGAGACTTTTATCATACCATCGTCTCGCAAAAAACGCTTGATTTCACCAATTATCATGGGAATTGCATAGGTGGAAAATTTTACATCAAAACTGGTATCGAACTTTCTAATACATTTCAAAAGCCCGATTGCGCCAATTTGATATAGGTCGTCAAGCTCATGGCCGCGTTTGGAAAACTTTTTTACAACGGACCAAATTAGCCCGTTGTTTTCCTGTATTAGCTGCTCTGCCGCGCTGTCATCCCCCGCTTGGGCGCGCGCAATTAGCGCTAGGGTTTCGTTAGTCATACGGTTGTGTCCTTTAGTTTCTTGCTAAGAATTACGGTAGTGCCTTCCCCCGGGGCGGACTTTAATTCCACTGTGTCCATAAAACTTTCCATTACTGTAAAGCCCAGGCCGCTGCGCTCCATTTCGGGCTTGGTTGTGTACATTGGCTCTCGCGCTTGCTCGAGGTTTTCTATGCCTATGCCACTGTCGGTTACTTCAATAGTTATGCATCGGCCCTTATTTGAAATTTTGAGAATAACGGCACTGTCTGGCGAATTGCAAGGGTAGCCATGGATTATGGCGTTTGTTACGGCTTCGCTTACGGCGGTTTTTATGTCGGAAACTTCGTCTACAGTAGGGTCTAGCGGGGCAATGAATCCGGCAACAATAATACGGGCCAGGCTAACATTTTCCCCTATGGAATTGAACTCTACCTTCATATAATTATCGAATTTATCTTGCACTGGTTACACCACCTTCCATCATTTGCAACGCGCTGCCAACTGTTGCTGACCGCAAAATAATTTTCGCCAAGCCAGAGATTTCAAACAGGCGGGTGATTGAGTCATTCATACCGCACAGTACAACTTGTCCACCACGCTTTTCGGCATTTTTGAACCGCCCGATAATTACCCCAATGCCCGATGAGTCCATAAACCCAACCTCTGCCATGTCAAAAATAATGTGCTTACACGCCGACTTGTCAAATGCCGCGTCTATTTGTGCCCGTAGACGCTCTGCTTGTACGTGGTCTAACTCTCCGCAAAGTGTAGCTACCAGCGCACGTCCGTTTGTTTCGATTTGAACTTTCATATGTCACTCCATTTCCATTATTTAGTAATCGCTTATATAATAATGAAAATTTTGCCAACTTGCAATAGTTTTCTAAAATTTTATGCTATACTATATTCCACTGCACAAAATGCGCGGGCATTGCCCGCTTAATGTGTTATAATGTAAATATAATATCTTTTGGAGGCGTTGAAATGATATTCAAAAAATCACCTGTGGCAACGGCGCAACTAGACAGCCCCGACACAATAATAGGCAAAGGCGTGTACCTTAAAGCAGCCCATATGCGCGGGCGGGAAAGTATACGTATAGAAGGCCGCTTCGAAGGCACGCTGGAAGTGGATGGCAGCCTTGTATTGGGCGAAAGCGGCCGTATCGACGGCAATGTAGATGCCAACTATTTTCTTGTAGCTGGCGAAGTGCGGGGCAATATCCACTGCTCTACCCAATTGCATTTTGCGTCCACCGCAAGGGTTAATGGCGATATTACAGCCAATTCTCTTATCGTAGATGAAGGCAGCCAGGTTTCTGGCCGTTATCTTGTTGGACAAGATAGGATGAGTGGCGAGTCTTTACAGGCTGGTGACGAGCTACTACGCCTACAAGCTAGCGAGGATTTTGACAGTTGACATATGAGAAAGCATTAAAGTGTGCCATAGAGGAAATTGGGCGGCGGGACGGGATGCTTCTCCTAGCCCATGCCACTGGGCAAAACAGCGCGTATATTTTATTGCACCCCCAGGAGGAATTACCGCCAGGGTCGAATTTTCTACAAAGTATAAAACGTCGCAAAACAGGCGAGCCCCTGCAATATATTCTGGGAGAATGGGAATTTTGCGGCCATATAATTAATACCGACCCCCGCGCCCTAATCCCCAGGCCGGAAACGGAACTGCTGGTAGAAGAAGCACTGAAATTTCTATCGGCAAGAGGATGGGGGAATGTTTTGGATATGTGCACTGGCAGCGGCTGTATTGCTGCCGCCGTGGCAAGGGCGGGGCATAGTGTTACCGCGGCAGATATTTCGCCAGATGCACTAAGCCTGGCGCGGGAAAATGGCGCGGGGCTTGATATAACATTTGTCCAGTCGGATTTATTTGCGGGTATAACAGGCAAGTTTGACGCTATAATTTCCAACCCGCCGTACATTACCACACAGGAAATGGAAGGCCTGGCCCCCACAGTGCGGGATCACGAGCCACATATGGCCTTGCATGGCGGTAACGACGGCATGGACATATATCGCAAGCTAGTGCCCGAAAGTTTAAACTACTTAAAACCGGGCGGCGCGCTTTTTTTGGAAATTGGACCGCTAGCGGTTGCCTATATATTAGAAGAAACAGGTTTTGCCGATGTGAAAATACGGCAGGATTATGCGGGAATTGATAGAATAGTATATGGAGTGAATAACAATGTTTGACAGACTAAACGAACTAGAGACAAAATTTGCCGTATTGGCCGAGGAAATTAGTGACCCAAACGTGATTGCGGACAACGCGCGGTGGCGCGTTCTAATGAAGGAACACAGCGACCTAACCCCTGTAATGGACGCGTATCGAGAGTACAAACGCCTAGAGGAATCTGTTGAAGAGGCGAAGGAGCTGCTCAATGAAAGCTCTGACGAGGACTTGCGCCAGCTTGCAAAGGAAGAATTAAAAGACAGCCAAGCCGCCCTAGAGCAAGTGGCAGAGGAGCTAAAAGTCCTTCTATTACCAAAAGACCCTAACGACGATAAAAACGTTATAGTAGAAATTCGCGGCGGTGCAGGGGGCGACGAAGCCGCCCTTTTCGCCAACACCCTTTATCGTATGTATGGCCACTACGCCGAACGCCGCCGCTGGAAAACCGAGATAATGTCTTCTAACGCAAATGAAATCGGCGGTTTTAAAGAGGTGGTTTTCCAAATAAATGGGCGGGGCGCATACTCTCGCTTAAAGTACGAAAGTGGCGTGCACCGCGTGCAGCGCGTGCCAGAAACGGAGTCGCAAGGTCGTATTCACACCTCCACCGTAACGGTGGCGGTACTGCCCGAGGCGGAAGACGTGGACATTAACCTGGACATGAACGATGTGCGGGTAGACGTGTACCGCAGCAGCGGCAACGGCGGGCAAAGTGTAAATACAACTGACTCTGCTGTGCGTGTAACCCATATGCCCAGCGGCATTGTTGTGGCTTGCCAAGACGAAAAAAGCCAGCACAAAAACAAGGACAAGGCACTGAAAATATTGCGCTCCAAGCTATTTGACCTAGAGCAGGAAAAGATGCAATCCCAGCTTTCTGCCGAGCGGCGCAGCCAAATTGGCACAGGGGATAGGAGCGAGAGGATACGGACGTATAACTTCCCACAGGGTAGGGTTACAGACCACCGAATTTCTTTGACGCTGCATAAGCTGGACGCGGTGTTGAATGGGGATTTGGATGAGATTTTGGATAATTGTATAACCCAGGACCAGGCTAATAAATTGGCTGCGGTGTAATAATTCCAACACTTTATAGGGGGCAAACATGAAGTTCATCGACCTACACTGTGACACACTAATGCAAGCACTAAAAGACGGAACAACAGATGTGTTTGACCTAAAGGAATCCATGCTTGACATAAAGCGGATGAAGCTGGGTGGCGCAAGCACCGAATTTTTTGCAATATTCTTCCCGCCGCAAAAAGAGAGCGGGCTAATAGAAATTAAAGATAAAAAATTTAGCGATGAGGCGTATTTCGAGCTGCTATACAACTGCTACAAAGCCACTATGCAAGTAGGCAGCCACTACATAGCAGAGGCTACAAATGCCACCGATATCCTAAAAAACGAATCCGAAGGCAAAATGAGCGGTGTGCTTACATTTGAAGACGGCCGCATTATTGACGGCAGTTTTGATAAAATAAAAAAGTATTACGACATGGGCATTCGCCTAATTACACTTACATGGAACGGCGAAAACTGCTTCGGCTACCCATGCTCGGACGACGCTAATGCAATGGCCAAAGGCCTAACAGATTTTGGCAAGGAAGCTATTGAGTATATGAACGAGCTTGGCATAATAATTGATGTGTCCCATTTGTCTGATGGCGGATTTTGGGATGTAGCCGAGCATAGCAAAGTTCCCTTTATTGCGTCTCATTCGAATTGCAGGAGCATAAGCCCCCACCGCAGAAATCTTACAGACGAAATGATAAAAAAACTGGCGGAAAAAGGGGGCGTATCGGGTATAAACTTTGCGCCACATTTCTTAGATCCAGACATTACCGCAGAAAATAGTACGTTGGAACTTTTAAGCCTGCATTTGAGAAAAATGATTGACATAGGCGGCGAAGATTTTCCGGCCTTAGGCAGCGATTTAGATGGTATAGGCGGCAATTTGGAGGTTGGCTGTATATCCAAGATGGGATTGATTTTTGACAGGCTAAAAATGGACGGTGTAAGCGAAAGAATTATTGAGAAAATTGCTTATGGGAATGCGTTTAGAGTTATAAGTGAAGTGTTAAGATTCTAAGAAAAAGTCCAAGAACTGTTCCAAGTGACTTGTTTTGGTACACATGGTATACTAAACCCAAGTCAAAGGCACACCGCCTATGCACTATCACCCCTCCCGCAAGCGATAAATTG
>Ga0123355_10001527_pt1 | contig 32307 bp, 29 predicted proteins | sample TergutEmb28metaG_3_FD_89872 | JGI IMG/M metagenome (GOLD analysis project Ga0123355, IMG submission 89872) | Embiratermes neotenicus P1 segment gut microbial communities from Petit-Saut dam, French Guiana - Emb289 P1 | ecosystem: Host-associated > Arthropoda: Insects > Digestive system > Gut ...
AAAATTTGCTATGCATAGCGAAGGGCGTTGAGAAGCCCGCTCAGGCTTCGTCGGAAAACGCGCAGAAGCCCGCGTTTCCCGCCTCGCCTTCTCGGTTCTCAATGCCCTTCGCTCCTATTGTGAACGGTGCGCTCGTGCGAACGGCGTTGCGAAGCCCGCTCAGGTTTCATCGGAAAACGCGCTGAAGCCCGCGTTTCCCGCCTCGCCTTCACGGTTCTCAATGCCGTTCGCAATTGTTGTCGTTTTCGGGAAAAACACCCGAAAACAACCGGTCGCGCACCACAATGCATGTACGCAAATTTTACGCACGTTTTGGCAAACCGCAATAGTGGCTGTACTTTCTTATCGGTGCGGTATAAAAAACATTTCCGCAGAGGTCGGTGTGGCGGAAACCCGCGTACTCAGGCGGTTTGTGCCATGTGATTTGCGGCGCGGCATCAAGCGTAATCGGCGCGGTTTTAACCCAACGTTCCGCGTTTGTTGCGAAATCATATTCAAGCCGATAAAGCGCGATTACATCGCCGGCAACAAGCGGGTCGTGTCCTTTAGGAAACGTACCCGGCAAAGTGTATCGCGCCCCGAGAATTTTCCATGTGTCTGAAAATTGCACGATAATTTCTGCTTCACGACCGTTTACTTTGGCCGGAACGGCAAAGCGTTGTGCAGTTTTTGTTTCGCCGACAGGAAAGAAAATTGCATGTTCGCCGCCGATTTTCGGCACAAGAAATTCCGCCTTAAACGGCGACTGCACCAACGCCGCCAACAGAAAAATGTTCTCGGATGCGATTTCGGTTTCATTTTCGATTCCGTTCCGGACTTTTGTTTCGGCTTCGAGAGAATGTGTCGCCGCTGAATCTTGTCCCCGGCGTTCATTCCGCGCTTGGCGCGGGCGCGGGCGCGGCGTCCAGACGGCGAGTTCGGTGCATATGCTCTCGCTTCCGCGTTCCAGCAAAAGTCCTTCGAAAAACATGTGCAAAAATTGTGTGTAATCGGAGTCGGCTTCGAGGGCGGAATATGTTTGAAGCGATGATATTCCCTGCGATTTTCCGCCGTAAATATAAAACGCGCTGAGTCCGTGAACCTCCGTGCCGAGATTGTGCCGGCTGTAAGTGACGCAGTTTTTCAGCGCGTAAATGAGAGCCTTTGCCTCGTGCGGGCGAAGGTTGGCGAGTTGCCGCGCCATGTCGCCGATGTCAACCATGTCGGCGTAATTATCGCGGGGCGAGCATTCGCCAAAGGTTTTGGTTGCGGCGCGACGCGCGGCAAATTCGCGAAACAGATGCGGCGATAATTCTGCCGGAACAATCCGCCCCAACGCGCGCGACACCTCGGGAACTTTTTCGAGGTCAATGACGGAAAGGGTCAAAATTTCCTCGTCGGCAAGACCGCGAGTTTCGTAATATTCAAAAAATGTATCAACTATAATTTCGCCCAGTGCGAAGGCGCAAATTTCTTCGTTGAACGCCGCAAGAAAGTGATAATCCCAACCTTCGCCGGGTTCTAAATCCGCCGACGCAATCATTACACGCGCAAAATGTCGCGCAAGCATCGCCATTTCAAATGTTGCCATAAAACATGCGTCAAAACCGAGAAATTCGAGTTTTTCTTCCGCCAAGCCCGCTTCGTTGAAGGCTTTTTCCATGTCGGCGAGGGTCAGAGCATCGTCGTAAAATTTTTCGTCATGCCCGAAGCCGGCAATCGCGCCGCCGCCGTGGTCCCACATAATCAGCCCGTATTTTTCGGCGGGAAATTCGTCGCGGCAAAACGTGATAAATTCGCTCAAAGTGTCGGGACAGCCCATATTCACCATACCGAAACTGTGTTGCTCAAAAAGCGCGCCGTCGGCAAGCCTCCAAATTACACATTCCGTTTCCGGAATCGCCGAATTTTGCCAACGATTTGTTCCGCCGGTTAAAATCAGCACATTGGCGTTTTGCGAGTCAAGCCCGGAGTCGAGCATTTCCGCCAAATCGTCGGTTGCCGCGCCGAATTCGCTTTCAAGGTCGGAGCCGTTCATGTAAATCATAACGGTATACGCAAGCGCGGCGGGCGGCTCCGGCTGTATATCGGAAGTCGCACAGCCGGTTAAAATTGCAGTAAGCGCGAGCAAAAAAATTTTTTTGAACAAATTTCTCACCTCGTTGACATATTCTTGCGAGAAATGTAATTTTTATACTACGTTAAGACCTCGGGGCTTCGCCCCGAACCCCGAGAAACTTTTGAAAAAGTTTCATCAAAACTTCATTAAAAATCGCGCAAAGCGCGATTTTTGTGAAAGTTTTTGCCCCGCTTTTTCCAAAAAGCGGGTGGGTGTGGGCGAAGCCCGCGAACGTAATTGTATATAAAGGAGCAACCCATGAACATAGTTTTGCATCAGCCGGAAATTCCGCACAATACGGGCGCGATTGGGCGAACATGCCTTGTGACGGGCAGTTCGTTGCATTTGATTCGCCCGTACGGATTTTTTTTGGACGAGAAATCGTTGCGGCGTTCGGGGCTTGATTATTGGCACAAGTTGGGCGTTTGCGAGTACGATGATTTTGCGGAATTTGCACAAAAATTCCCGCACGGAAATTTTTGGTTTGTTGAAACCTCCGGCGGGAAATTATATTCGGATGCGGCTTATGCCCCCGACGATTTCTTGATTTTCGGGAGCGAAACAACGGGCTTGCCGCCCGGCATTTTGCAAAAATATTCGGAAAAAATTATTCGGATTCCCATGACCGGCGAAGAACGTTCGCTTAATTTGTCGGTGGCGGTTGGGATTGTGCTGTACGACGCACTGCGGCAAACGGGATTTTCGGGGCTTTCATAAAAGATGCTCGCGACCGTACAGAGCCGTTGACGCGCCGACAAAATCTGTGGGCAATGTAAAAACTTCGCGGGACTGCACGATGCCGTTAATGCGCACGATGCGTTCGGTGGTATACTCCAAGTAGGGCGGATAGTGCAGAGTCCAAATTTCGTCAACCGTGCGAACGGAAACAAGCGGCGCGTATGCGTGAATCATTAAAACGTCGCCGACGAAAAGGGTTGTCGGGGATGAAATATTGTTGTCGGATATGATTTGCTCGACGGTTGTGCCGAAACGCGCCGCAATCGTGGCTAAACTGTCGCCCGGCATAACGATGTGTTCGTGTTGTTGCATCACGGCGCGGTCGAGGCGCATGAATGCGGACTCGGGCGTGCAAAAGTCTGTTTCATCGGGGCGAACAAATTCCGTGCGAATATCCCAATCGCTGATAATTTGCGCGTCGCGCGTGTGTTCGCTTCGCCACATGTCCTTGAGCAGTCGCTCGACGTGTTCCAATTCCAAACGATTGGGTAACCGCGCTTCACGTTCGCCGTTTACATAAATCAAAAAGGCCGATATTTCAAATGCGTCCTGCGCGATGATTTCGCGAGCTATGCGAGAGATAATTGCGTGGCGTTCTTCGGTGTTTCGCACCTGTGTTTGCGTAGGCACAACGGAGATGTTTCGGTCGATGCGAACATCACCGATAATCCAACCGCCGCCGAGTTGCCGCCGCAAATAATGGATAACTTCATCGTGTACCATATATGACGTCAAACCTCGGTCATACCATATGTACCCGAAGTGTTCGTCATCGGAATACACTGCAAATGCCTGATGCGGAATAAATCCGTCAACAAAGTCGAGAACCGATTCCGCTTGGGCGCATCCCGATAAAATAATCAAAAGCGGGATGAATGCAAAAAATTTTTTCATATTTTCCTCCTTGTAATGCAAATATATTTCAGCACGGATGAACATCGTTCGGAAACGCTTCGACATCCCGGTTTACGTCAAATACGCCGAAAGCTGTAAGCTCCGGAATATTAAACGCATGTTCGCGGCGAATAATGAGATTTATGCCGCGTTGCTTGTCGGGCAAATGCCAATCGGTGAAAATTTTCACAAATCGGAAGCACTTTTCAACGCAAAGGGGGGAGGTGATTTCCAACCTTCGCGGAGCGTGCAAAAATCTTTTCACGAAAATATAATTCGTGTCTCCTTCGCGAACAAACCAACAGCGTTCGCGTTTTTTGAAAACGTAATAAACCGAATCCGAGGAACTGTGCGGCAACTCATATATGCCCCCGGCACTGTACGCTTCGATGCAGATGCTTGGGTTTGAAAATTCCTCGGCAACGGCGCGGGGCATTTTTTTCGGCAGAAGCGAGGGTTTATACGTTTTGAAAAGGAAGTTGAACACCGGCTTGGCGTAGATATTTTTGTAGTATCGTTGCAAACGATACGCGGGGCGCGCCAATATAACGGAAATGATGAAAATTATTCCGGCGAAAATTGCCGCAATCCAAGGCGCGAAAAGCGCAATAAGCGTAAGTCCGATAACCGTTACGAAACGGAAGTTTGTGTACAGAAAAGTTCCGCCGGGTACGAAAACCAAAAACATACCCGCAAATGCATCGAGAGCGTCGTTCACAAGCCCGACAATTCCCGCCTTTACGAAGGCAATCACGGCAAATGCAACAGAAACTCCCACGGAAACCACATGTTGCGCTGCCATCAATCCGCCCTGACGCGCAAAAGTAAATGCGGCATCCGTTCCCGCCGCACGAAGAGCCTCGGTTGTTGTAATGTCCCGCGTAACCATGTACGTTCCGACCGTGCAAACGAAAACGCCGACAAATGTTTCAACGCGCTTGAGCGTCGCTTCGTTAAAAAGATTCGACGCCGCTGTTGTTCCCAAGGCATATTTAATTCCCACCACAACAAGCATGAAAATAAAAAAATACAAGTTTGATATGGGCAGATTCATAAGAGGTTCTGCCAGCGGAATCCATTCGGCGGGAATAACCTCCGCATTTAAAAGCCAACCCATGCCGGAAAGCACGGTCAGCGCGATAAAAGGGCTGCTTGCAAGTGCGATAATCGGGCCGAAAACGCCCACCAACTGCAAAAGTACAAATTCGTTCACGGAAAATCCCCCTGTAATCAGACTTCTTGTCGTTTTGCAAAAATCGAAAATTTTGAAATTGTGTACGAAGTCTATTGGTAGCTGAGCGGTCACCAATAGGTTTTGAAATTTTTGCAAGTATAGCATGTTTGGGTTATACTTAACATAAGAAGCTGTATTCGTCACACAAAAAATTTCGCAAAAACTCAAAAGGAGCGGTTTTATGCGCTTAACGGGAACAACGGCAATGGGAATCCGCTTACCGATTATAAGTGCGGGCGACAATTTGGTTGAAATTGTTGCGTCGCATGTGCTTGACGTAGTTGATTCGCAGGGGGAGACCCTGTCGAAAAACGATATTGTTGCGGTAACGGAAGCAATTGTTGCAAAAACGGAAGGCAATTTTGCGAAACTCTCGGATATCGGCGACGATGTTCGCGAAAAATTCGGGGGAGGGGAAATCGGGCTTGTTCATCCGATGCTGTCGCGTAACCGTTTTTTGAATATTCTGCGGGGCGTCGCGCTCGGTGCGAAAAAGGTGCATGTTTTGCTGAGCTATCCGCACGATGAAGTCGGCAACCCCGTCATGGATATCGAACGCCTTGACGAAGTAAACGACAAACTTCGCGGGCGTTTGGTTACGGCGCAGGAGTTTCGCGAAGTTGCCGGCGAGTACAAGTTACCCTACACCGGCATTGATTACGTAAAACTCTACGAGGAAGCGTCCGATAATATCGAAATTTATTTCTCAAACGACCCGCGAGATATTTTGTCCCTTACCGAAAATGTGCTTGTCGGTGAAATTCATCGTCGCGAATACACAAAAGCGCGGCTTTTAAAAGCGGGCGCGGAGTGTGTGTTTACGCTGTCGGATATTTTGAGCAAAAGCGTAAACGGCAGCGGATTTAATCCGATGTACGGTGTTTTGGGTTCGAATTTGTCTGCGGACGATATGTTAAAACTGTTTCCCGCAAAAGCTCAGGAATTTGTTGCCGCGCTTTGTGCGCGATTTGAGCAAAAAGTCGGGGTTTCGCCGGAAGTGCTTGTTTACGGCGACGGCGCGTTCAAAGACCCTGCTCACGGTATTTGGGAACTCGCCGACCCGGTTGTTGCGCCCGGATATACATCGCGGCTCGGTGAGCGTCCGATGGAAATTAAAATGAAGTTGGTTGCGGACGCGGTTTACGGCGATTTAAGCGGCGACGAAAAACGCGAAGCCGTAAAAAATATGGTAAAAGATAAGGCGGCAAACCCTGACGCCTACCGCGACGGAACAACGCCGCGTATGTATGCTGATTTGGTGGGAAGTTTGTGCGACCTCATGGGCGGAAGCGGCGACAAAGGCACGCCGGTTGTGTTGCTTCGCGGATATTTTGATGATTACGCGGCTGATTAAAATTTCGGAATCGAAGCGCGATACGAACTCTGTAATCGCGTTTGTGTTGCGTTGTTGGCAGGCTTCGCGTCTGCTCGAACCCGCGCATGAAATGCGGGTTTATTTGCAGCGCGCAAATCACGCCGCAACTGCCGCCCACAGGCGAAATCTTGTGCATTTGCGGCTGTATACGCTAACAATTTTCATTGCAGTTGAAGCCGGCAATTTCGACAACGCCAATACCATGCTCGATAAGGCGTTCGGCTACAAAAATTTTCTCAAAGCACACGAGCCGTTTCATTACGGTACGCTGTGCTTTTTGTATGCGTACATGGAGTTGAAGCAAGGGCGAGCGCGTTCGGCGCAAAAATATCGCACGTTGTTGGATGAACACTTCGCAACGGCGAATTTTACGGAATTTTTAACATATCAAGCCATGCTTTCTCTTGCCGCGGGCGAACTTTCCGATGCGCACAAGTCTTTTCGTGCGGCATACGATGCGGGTTGCCGAAGCGTGTTTCTTTTCGACGGATTTTTTCGGCTTTACAAAACTGCGCCGGCGGAAGAAATTTTTCTGCCGATTTTGACATATGCCGCCGAGCGCGGCGCGGATATTTCCGCAATTATGTCGCGGCACGGAGAGGCTGTTTCGCGGGCGATGGCACTCGACCCGATTGCCGGCGAAAAACTTTATGCCGCAAGCGGATTTCCGCCGCTTTTGAAAGACATCTGCGCGAATCGAATCGCCGCCGGCGACATGAGCGCGGAAGCATTTGCTTTTTATCTTGACGCGGAAAAACGCCAAGTCTACACGTCGGGGATTTTTGACGCGCTTGTTCGCGCCGCGTATGAAAATAACGCGCGAAAATTAAATCGTTACACGCTGAAAAATTTTCTTGCCACAGCGCAAATGACCGACCCCGCTTTTGCTGTTTACGTTTATCATTTTCTGCTTACCGACCCGGCTCTTGCCGACCTTTTGCCGGATGAACAGGGTAAAATTCTGCAATTCGGAACAACTTGCCTCGAACGTGATTTGCGCGGGCGCGAAGCAAACAGCGTGTATCTGTGCCTGTGGAAGCGTTTTCGCGCATTGGGAATAACCGGACCTGCTTTGGACAAAGCCGAGGAAATTTTGCGCGAGGATTTAACGCTTTTCGAGTTGCGTTTGCGCAAAGATTCCGCCGTAAAATTCATTTATGTAACCGAGCCGGAAAAACGCGGCATGGAGGTGTACGAAGCGGGCGAATCTCTCATAATAGAGGCGATTGGCGCATCTGCCGGCTATACGTGTCTCGGCGCGGGGCGGCGTACGATTTTGGACGAAGAAGTTGCAATTTCGCCCATGATATACGGCGCGGATGCCGCGTTGTATCTTCATTTTTTCCGACTGGGCGACCGACGTTTTCATTTAACGGCGTATCTGGCAAACTGCTTTTTGGATTCGCCGACCCCCGACGCTGTGCCGGTTTTCGAGGCATTGCTTGAGGAAAAATGCATCACGAAGTCGTATCGCACAAAAATTCTTGTTGCACTCGGGCGGCTGTACTACGAATCGGGCGATTACGACCGCGCGCTCGAATGCTTGGTTGACGATGGCGAAACAGATTTTTCGGTTTTGGACGTATACCTGCAAACAGGCGAACATGCTCGCGCCGCGCGACTCATCGCCGCAAAATACAAGCACATCAACCACGAAAAATTATTCGAGGCACTGCGAACATTGATACCTCAAACAACGTCGGATAATCTCGCTGTGGTTTGCTATGACTTGCTGATAAAAAATTTTTTCGACGAAAATATTTTGGCATACGTATTAAAAAATTTTCGGGCAAGTTATTCGGAATGGGCGGAGCTTTCAAAAGTCATCGACGAAGACAATCGTACCGCGCCCGCTCTTGACGCGCGTGTATTAGAGGCGGCAATCGGAATGTCGCGCTTCGACGCGCCGGCGCAAAAGGCTTTTGCGAGATTTTATGAAAACCCCAAATGCCCGCCCGGTTTAATCGAAAATTTCACCGCGCTTGCATCGTACGAAATGCTTGCCAAAAACACCCGTCCCGAGTACGACGTTATAACAGCCCTCGAAAAAATTTATTTGAAATTTAACCCGCAAAAAAATTCGGAAAATATTTTTGAAGAAAACGAAATTCTCGCGCTCGGGCTTGCGGGAGTTTTTTTGCGACACGATATAAAAACTCTGAAATCCGAAGAAATTATCTCCGACGCGCTTCGTATTCAGGAAAACGCAGGAATCCTTCTCCCGATATTTAAAGAAAAACTGCAAACGCCCTACACGCAAAAATTTCAGCCGTTCATGTATAAGTCTTTGCCCGAGAAGGATTGTAGGTTATACTGTGCGAACGGTTATCTGCCGATGCGGTATATAAAATACGGATTATATGCGGCTGTCGTGCCGATGTTTTTCGGCGAAACATTGGCGTATTATTTCAGCGAAGAAGCAGATTCCGGAAGCATTACAACGCAAGAGCAAACCGTAACAAACACCGTGCTGTTTATTGCCGACGACGAAACCGACCCGTATTTTGCGGTAAACAACGCGATTGTGTACGCGCACAATTTTAAACACGACAAAACAGAACAACTTATTTCGCGCTTGGTTCGGGACGTTCGCCCCGTTCGCGCCCGATTGATGTAAGGAGCGTTGAGATGACAGATGAATGTTTGCGGCGCATTATGGATAATACGCCCGTACCGTGTGTTTTACGAAATTCGAAACTGGAATTTATGTACGCAAACAAAGCACTGGTTGACTTATTCGAGCTTGCGGATTTCGCGGAGTTTGACGCGCGTCGCGCCGAGCTTATGCCGCCGTTTCAGCCGGACGGAAGCCCGTCGGAAGATAAACTTAACGCGCTTATGGCGGATGTTTTGTCGGGCGACGACCTGAAAGTTGAGTGGCTGTACTGCCGCGACGACGGCGAGCTTCTTTTTATGGAAACGACGGTATTGCGCGTGGAGGTTGACGGCGAACCCCACATTTTAAAATATATGAACGATGTCCGCGATTCGCGAAAATCGCGCGTCAACGAGCGGCTTTCGCGCCAACGCCTGCAAGCCATTGTTGACCATTGCCCGATAGCTTGCGGCATGGTTGACGAGCATTTTAACGTAATCGAAATAAATAACGAAGTGCTGGCACTCTTTGATATTACAAGCAAGCCGACGTTCGAAGAACGTTTTTTTGAATTTTCTCCCGAATATCAACCCGACGGTCAACTCTCGCGCCGCAAGGCTCTGGACAAGTTGAAGCAAGCCTTCGAAGCCGGGCGCATTCGTTACGAATGGCTGCATCAACGTCTTTTCGGCGAGCAAATTCCCTGCGAGGTAACGCTTGTTCGCGTACGTTTTGAAGACCGTCAGGCCGCAGTGATTTACATAAGCGACCTTCGCGAAACAAAAAATTCCATCGCAATGATGGAAAAAATGCAGACAATTGCCTTCACCGACGAATTAACACAACTTTTCAACCGCCGCTATTTTATGCAAAACGCCATCGCAAAACTCGAAGTATGCAAGGCCAACAACGAATATTTTCATTTAATCATGGCAGACCTCGACCATTTCAAAGGCATCAACGATACCTACGGTCATCCCATCGGCGACGAAGTTTTGAAAATTACCGCAAAAAGAATAATCGGCGTAACCAGAAAATCAAATCTCATTGCGCGTTACGGCGGCGAAGAATTTATCGTTATGCTCACCGACATGGATTACGAAGGCGCGGTAAACAACGCTCGCCGCATACAAAAAGCAATGGAGGAATCACCGATTGTAATCAAGGGGATGTCGCTTGGCTTAACAGTGTCACTCGGCGTTGCAACCCTCGACGTACCCGGCGATTCTCTCGACGACATAATTAACAAAGCCGACATCGCCCTGTACGGCGCGAAACGCACCGGCCGAAATAAAGTTATGGAATACAAGGACGCTAAAGATTTGAAGTGGTGAAAAAATGCCGACCGGCAAGCGAAGCTGTCGGTTCTTCCTTCTTCAATAAACGGAAAAATGTGCGCCCTGCGGGGCAAAAAAAGCACCCTATTTGTCGGGTGCTTTTTTCCATGCTATATCATTCCAACTTCGCGATTTTCCTTTGTTGATTTTATGTGAGAACCGAAGCCCCGGGAACTTCGGCGGTGCAGAGTTTTTACTCTGCGTTGCCGCGTTGCATGAAAGGTGTGCACGCGGGCGGTTAGCATTCGGTCGACCGTGTCCGAATGCTAACGCCCTCTTTCATGCAATGCGGCGGGTTGTGAACAACGAGGGTTCGCGCTACTGCGCTTCACTCGCCGGAGTTGCGTCAATCCCGGCGTTCCAGAGTAAGCGTGCGTCTTGGTTCATAATAACGATGTTTTCGATTATGAGCTGCGGAACATTATGCATAACCAACAGAGCCAAGTCGCGTCCGTCGCCGGGGTCGAAATCTTCCGTTGTTACAAGTGTGACGGACGCCGAAGGGAGAGGCGGGTTAAGGTCAAATGGCATATCGTGCGGAATTGAAAGCTGCACTCTCGCTTCGGTTATGCCGTCAATTGCAACAAGTTGCGCTTCAATGAGGACTTCTGTGGCGTGTGTATGGCGCAAACGGGCTTCGTCGCGGCTGCCGCCGCCGCTCAATCCCCTGTTGGCAAGCGGCGTATCCTCCCATGTAAAATGCTCGACGTCAGCGAGAATGCCGGATGTGCTGAGCAGAGTACGTGCGTCGCCGGCGCGGCGGGAATCCACGCGCAAGCCCCGTCCGTTGTCAATCACTTGACTCCGAATGCCCGCGTCATCAAGTACGGTTTGCATTTGTGAAATCGTGGAAATATCTTCGCGGGCGACTAAAACCGTCCACGACGTAAAAATACCGCAACCTGCAAACAGAAAGAGCAGCATCGCCGCCGCCGCTGTCACTGCGAAAAATTTTTTCATATTGCACCTCCGAAAGTTTTTGCGCAATTTGCATGACGTTTGTTTCCGCGCCTTTGCGCACGTTGTCGGCAACAATCCGGATGTTCAGGCCGTTAATTGTTACCGCGTCCCGGTATTCGGCGTTGCGTCTGTTGCGCCGTTCCATATTGCGCGCGCGTCTTGGTTCACAATAAAGATGTTTTCGATTATGAGCTGCGGAACATTATGCGCAACCAACAGTGCCAAGTCGCGCCCGTCGCCCGCGTCGAAGCAGTCCGTTGTTGAAATTACGACGGAAGCCGTACGGGGAGGCGGTTCAACTATTAAGGGGCGTAAAAGCGGAATATAAAGCTCTGCTTTTGCTTCGGTTATGCCGTCAATTGCAACAAGCTGCGCTTCGATGGAGGCTTCTGTTTCGCGGATATAGCGTAAGAGGCGTTCCTCGGCAGGACCCAACCCCATGTTGGCAAGCGGCACGTCATCCCATGAAAAAAATTTATCGTCGGGGATAATGCCGGATGTGCTGAGCAATGTACGTGCTTCGTTGGCGCGGTCGGAATCCACGCGCAAGCCCCGTCCGTTGTCAATCACTTGACTCCGAATGCCTGCATCATCAAGTACGGTTTGCATTTGCGAAATCGTGGAAATATCTTCGCGGGCGACTAAAACCGTCCACGACGTAAAAACGCCGCAACCCGCAAGCAGAAAGAGCAACATCGTCGCCGTCGCTATCGCCGAAAATTTTTTCAACATATATCGAACACACCCAAAATTCTCAAGGGCGTTCGCGCCGCTACGCATTCGAAAGTTTTTGCGCAATTTGCACGGCGTTTGTTGCCGCGCCTTTGCGCACGTTGTCGGCAACAACCCAAATATTCAGACTGTTTTCCGCGCTCATGTCGCGGCGAATGCGCCCTACATATACTTCATCCGTGCCGGCGATTTCGCGGGGCGTGGGATAACCCTCGTTTTTCGGGTCGTCGTTTAAGATGATGCCGGGGGCGTTTTTTAAAATTTCACGCACTTCGTCAAGCTCAAAAGATTTCTCAAAAGTGAGGTTAATCGACTCGCTGTGTCCGATTTCAACCGGCACACGAACCGTCGTTGCCGTGATTTTCATGTCAGGCGAGTGCAAAATTTTTCGCGTTTCTTCAATCATTTTCGTTTCCTCGCCGGTGTATCCGTCGTCACCAACAACGTCGATGCGCGGAATAACATTTCCGCCGATGGGGTAGGGGAAGCATTGCGGCGCGTCGCCTTTTACCGTGCGGGTGAGGTCGGCGATGCCCGCCATTCCCGCGCCCGACACCGATTGATACGTCGAATAAATCAGCCGTTTAATTCCGAACGCGCGATGCAGCGGCGCGATTGCCACACATGCCTGAATTGTCGAGCAGTTCGGACTCGAAATAATGCCCTTGTTCGCGAAAATATCGTCGCCGTTGACTTCCGGCACAACAAGCGGCACGTCGTCTTCCATGCGCCACGCCGAACTGTTGTCCACAACAACGCAACCCTTTGCCGCCGCAATCGGCGCGTATTTTTGGCTGATGGGCGTATCAACGGCGAACAAACAAATATCAATTCCCCGGTCGAAAATATCCTCCTTCGACTCCTCAATTGTCACCGTTTTTCCCTTAAACGTCACCGTTTTTCCCACTGCCGCGCCCACATCGAACAAAAACAGCTCCGAAATCGCCAAATCTCTCTCCTCAAGCACCTTCAGCATTGTACTTCCGACCATTCCGGCCGCACCTAAAATTCCGATTTTTTTCATAATAATTCTCCTTTTTTTTAGTTCGCGGGGCTCTGCCCCGCACCCCGGAAACTTTTGAAAAAGTTTCATCAAAACTTTAACACAAAAATCGCGCGAATGCGCGATTTTTATAGAGTTTTTGTCGAACTTTTTTCAAAAAGTTCGTGGGGGTTCGGGGGCAAAGCCCCCGATATTTAATTTAATTATTTATTGACACGCTTTTTTCAATTCGTCAACTTTGTCGGTTTTTTCCCAAGGAAGGTCTAAATCTGTGCGTCCGAAATGGCCGTAAGCGGCGGTTTGTTTGTAAATCGGGCGGCAGAGGTCGAAATGTTTGATTATTGCGGCGGGACGCAGGTCGAAAATTTTGCTTACAGCGTCGGAAATTTTTGTGTCGGCGACGCGACCCGTTCCTTTTGTGTTCACGTAAACGGAAACCGGATGCGCAACGCCGATTGCGTATGCGACTTCAATTTCGCAGTGCGATGCAAGCCCGGCCGCAACGATGTTTTTCGCGATATAACGCGCCATGTATGCGGCGGAACGGTCAACTTTTGTGGGGTCTTTGCCGGAAAACGCGCCGCCGCCGTGCGCGGCATAACCGCCGTAAGTGTCAACGATAATTTTGCGTCCGGTCAAGCCGGTATCGCCGACAGGGCCGCCGATTACAAAGCGACCGGTGGGGTTAATGTAGTATTTTGTTTTGTCGCTGAGAAGTTCGGCGGGAATGACGGCGCGAATTACTTTTTCCATCATGTCTTCGCGAATGCGCTCGTTTGAAGCGTCTTCTGAATGCTGCGTCGAAACAACAACAGCGGTTACGCCGACGGGTTTTTTGTTGTCGTCGTACTCGACGGTGACTTGCGCTTTGCCGTCGGGACGCAGATAGGGAACGCTGCCGTTTTTGCGCACTTCGGCAAGTTTGCGCGCAAGATTGTGTGCAAGCGAAATCGGCAGCGGCATAAGCTCGGGCGTTTCGTCGCAGGCGTAGCCGAACATCATGCCTTGGTCGCCCGCGCCGGTGTCGGATTCCGATTTGTCGCGACTTTCGAGCGCGGAATCCACGCCCATTGCGATGTCGGGCGATTGCCCCGAAAGTGTTACAAGAACCGCGCAGCCGTCTGCGTCGAAGCCCATGTCAATGCCCGTGTAACCGATTTCGCGAATGGTGTCACGCGCAATTTTTTCGATGTCAGCATAACAATTCGTTGTAATTTCGCCGGCAACAAGCACCATGCCGGTTGTTGTTGTTACTTCGCAGGCAACACGTGCCTTGGGGTCTTGCGCCAAAATTGAGTCCAAAACCGCGTCCGAAATTTGGTCGCACATTTTGTCGGGATGTCCCTCTGTTACTGATTCCGATGTGAATAAATACATTTTGAAACTCCTCCTTGTGGGTTTACTTTTTGAGTGTAGCCCTCATTGAAAAACGGTAACACCGCATTTTTTTTCGTCGCGCCCTCGGCGCGGCGCGGCGGCAACGGCCGCCGGAGCGAAGCGGGGCTTGACCCCGTGTAGCGAGGGGGTTTGGGGGCTAAGCCCCCATTGAAAATAAAAAAGCCCCTTACAGGGCGTGGTTTTTAACATCTTCCGAGTTTCCTCGGGGGAATTAGCACCATGGCACATGCCGGTTGCCGGGTTTCGCAGGGCCCTGTTCCCTCCACCTCTCTTGATGTTTTATGAAATTGTTCGAGAGGAATAGTAACCGGACACGTGTAGGTTTGTCAAGCGGAAATTTTGCCCAACTCCTCAATAAGCAGTGCGTCTTTTATGCGTATATATGTACCTTTCATGCCGAGCGAGCGCGTTTCAATTAAATTCGCGCCTTCGAGCTTGCGCAACGCGCTTGTTACAACCGAACGCGCAAAGCCCAATTTATCGGCAATTTTCCCCGCAACAAGAAGACCCTCGCCGCCGTCAAGTGTTTTCATTACATGTGTCGCCGCTTCAAGCTCCGAAAACGACAACGAATTTATTATCGCTCGCACTGCTTTTGCGCGGCGTTTTTTATCGGCAGAAAATTTTTCGTCACGATTATTTTGTATAACCGTGCAAACGCAAGCCGCAATTTTTACAGCGAGTTCCTTTTCTTTCTCGGGGGAAACGAAAATCCCCCCCAAACCGTTGCTTTCACCGGAAACCGCATTCGCGGTTTCCGTATCAGTTTTTTTGAAGAGGGGGTTTGGGGGAGAAACTTTTTTTGCAAAAAAAGTTTCTCCCCCAAAGTCTTCATTAAATCCTGTATGTACGCGCAACAAATCGCGGACGGCTTCGAGATTGTCCGGGTCTTGTTGCAGGAGTTGGCAGAGGTGGTTGATGAATAATTCGAGGTTCATGCTTGTGTCCCTTCCGATACTAATCCTCTTCTTTCTCGGGGGCGGGGGTTGCGTATTTGCAGGCAGAACAGGCGATTACGCGCTTGCGGCGTCCCTTTTCGACAAGATACGCGCCGCAATCGGGGCAGGGGTTGCCGGTGGGAATATTCCACGAAATGAACTCGCAGTCGGGATATTTGTCGCAACCGTAATAGACGCGACCTTTTTTCGATTTTTTTATCACGACCTGACCGTCGCATAAAGGGCAGCCGACGCCGGCTTCTTCAAGGATGGGCTTGGCGTTGCGGCAATCGGGAAATCCGGGGCAGGCGAGAAATTTTCCGAAACGCCCGAACTTGATTACCATATTTTTGCCGCATTGTTCGCAAAGAATTTCGGTAACTTCGTCTTTGATTTCGATGTCGCCGATTTTTTCTTCGGCAACGGCGATTTGTTCGGCAAATTGCGGGTAAAAATCGCGAACGATACTTTTCCATTCCGTTTCGCCGAACTCAACTTTATCGAGGTCGCTTTCCATGCGCGCGGTAAATTCGGCGTCAACAACGTCGCCGAAATGTTCGTTCATTATTTCATTTATGATGTCGCCGAGTTCGGTGGGGTAGAGGACGCGGGCTTCTTTTGTTACGTAGCCGCGATTTTGCAAGGTGGTGATTGTTTGGGCAAATGTACCGGGGCGACCGATTCCGAGGTCTTCCATTGTACGCACCATTGTGCCTTCGGAAAAGCGCGGTGGCGGTTGGGTGAAATGTTGCGCCGGAAGATATTCTTTGGGGTTGAGCTTTTCGCTTTCTTTGAGTGCCGGGATTGATACGTCTTTTTCGGAGTCTTCGTTTTTGCTGTAAACGGCCAAGTAGCCGTCGAATTTTAACACCGAGCCGCTTGCGCGAAGAATTGTCGACGTATCGTTGCCGGCGGCTTCGATTTTTACCGACAGAGTGTCGTATTCTGCCGCCGTCATTTGGCTGCCGATAAACCGCTCCCAGATGAGCTTGTACAACTTGTATTGTTCGCCGGAGAGAGATTTTTTGATTGTGTCGGGGGCGCGTTCCGCACTTGTGGGGCGAATTGCTTCGTGAGCATCCTGTGTGCGGCCTTTGGACTTGTATTGAGGGCGTTCTTCAGGCAGATATTTGTCGCCGAAGGCAGATTTGATATGCGCAACGGAGTCTTCGTAGGCTTCGTCGGAAATGCGCGGCGAATCGGTACGGATATAGGAAACAAGCCCGACCGTGCCTTCGCCGGCAATGTCGATGCCTTCGTAAAGCTGCTGTGCGACGCGCATTGTGCGCGAGGTTGCGTAGCCGAAAAGTTTTCCGGCTTCTTGTTGGAGCGTACTTGTTGTAAACGGCGCGGGCGGCTTTTTGCGTCGCGAACCTTGTTTGATTTCTTTGACGGAAAATGCGGATTTTTTCAACTTTTCAACAAGGGCGGTTACTTGCTCTTCGGTTTTAAGCTCGACTTTGTCGTTGTCGCCGGCGTTGTATCGGGCGGTTAATTTCGCGCCTTTTTGTGTGGTTAAAATAAGTTCGAGTGACCAGTATTCTTCCGGGATGAATTGCTCGATTTCTTCTTCGCGGTCGCAAATGAGCTTCAAAACAACGGATTGCACACGACCTGCGCTTGTACCCTTTTTCACTTTGCGCCACAAAAGCGGGCTTATTCGATAGCCGACGATTCTGTCCAAAACGCGGCGCGCCTGTTGGGCGTTTACCAAGTCTATGTCGATTTGACGCGCTTCTTTAAGGGCTTTTTTTACGGCGGTCTTTGTGATTTCGTTGAACGTAATGCGTTCTGTGTTTTTTTCGTCCAGTTTGAGCGCGTGCATGAGATGCCAACTTATTGCCTCGCCTTCGCGGTCGGGGTCGGTTGCGAGGTACACTTTTTTTGCGGTTTTGGCTTGCTTGCGCAGCGTCGCCAAAATATCGCCCTTGCCCCTTATCGTGATATATTTTGGCTCGTAATCGGAATCGACGTCCACGCCGAATTGACTTTTGGGCAAATCGCGCACATGCCCGACACATGCCTCAATTTTGTACGAGCTTCCCAGAATTTTACGGAGAGTTTTCGCCTTGGACGGCGACTCGAGGATAACAAGATTTTTCAATTCAGTCACACCCTACGTCTTTATATATCGTGAGCCGGGCATTTTTCGTACCAGCCCTTTAATCTCCAACCGGGCAAGCAAAAGCATCATTGTGCCGGGGCTGAAATCCATTGCTTCCATGAGCGTTTCCACACTTACAGGGTCAAAACTCAACGTATCATACACTTGCTTTTCGTCCGGCGCAAGAGCGATTTTCTTTTCGTGCGATTTGTCCCCCGAATTGCTTGATTTTTTCGGGGGCGAAATTTTCAGGGCAAACATGATGTCGGTGTGGTCGGAAACGGGGATTGCGCCGTCGCGAATTAAATCGTTTGTGCCTTCGCTCAGTCGGCTCGAAATATTGCCGGGAACGGCAAAAACCTCGCGTCCCTGCTCGGTCGCCTGATTTACGGTAATCAATGTGCCGGATTTTTTTCCGGCTTCGGTAACAAGAACCCCTCGCGACAACCCGCTGATTATGCGGTTTCGCGCAGGAAAAAAATATGCCTGCGGTTTTGTGCCGGGAGGATATTCGGAAATTACGCATCCGTTTGCGGCAATTTGGTCGCGAAGTTCGAGATTTTCGGCAGGATAACATACGTCAACGCCGCATCCGAGTACGGCGATTGTTTTTCCGCCGCCCGAAATCGCGCCGCGATGCGCCATAGAATCCACGCCTCGCGCCATTCCGCTTACAATTACAATGCCGGCTTCGGCAAGCGGTTTTGCAAACACACGCGCCGCCATAAGCCCGTATTCCGAGCATTTTCGCGAACCGATTACCGCCACCATGGGAGTATCGTCCGGCGGAAGTGTTCCCATACAAAAAATTCCGACGGGCGGGTCGGGAATTTCGCGCAGTTCCGACGGAAACCGCTCATTTTCACGCGAGAAGTACGCAATTCCGCGCTTTTCGAGTTCGCCCAACAAATTTTCTATGTACTCAAGACTTCTGCGCTCGTTCAACATTTTCGCAGCTTGAGGCGTAAGCCGCGAAGCGCGTTCAAATTCCGAGGGATTTGCGAAAAAAGCATTTCGCGCCGTGCCGAAGGTGTCCAAAATAAAATTCAGCTTGCGCGAGTCGATATGTCCCGCAAGCGACGATAACCACAGCATGTAGATGTCGTTGTGCATTTAGCATCTCCTTGATGTGAAAATTTTTTTCCGGGACTCCGTCCCCGAACCCCTGCAAACTTAAAAGTTTGACAAAAACTTTATAAAAATCGCGCATACGCGCGATTTTAAAAATTTTTTAAAACCTATCGGCAGCTGACCGGTTACCAATAGGTTTTAACGTTCATAATTTTACCGGATGTATAAACAAAATCTTTCATTTGTGTTACATTTATGATACGCTACAAAAAAACGGACGTCAACGACGTCAACAAGAGGAGAATGGTCTGTGGCAAGCGAGCGTGAGATGAAAAAACAACAGGAAGAAATGTTGTTTGACAACATTCTTTCGCGTGAATTTTTGGCACATGATAAGCCGAAAGATTTGGCTTTACATTTGGAGATGTCGGCGTTTCGGTTACAAAGCGGGATGACTGCGGAGGAAATTGACGCGGTAACAACTCGCGCAAAAGAAGCCTATAAAAGAACACTCTCGAAAGGAGCTTATTAAATGAACGAACGAAACCTGCCCGGCGGTGAAATGTCCTCACGTATTTTGGACTTTTTTTGGATAGCGGACTGCTCGGGTTCGATGAACGGCGAGAAAATTCAAACACTTAACTACGCAATTCGGCAAACAATTCCCGACATGCGCAAAGAGGCCGACGCAAACCCCAATGCGTCAATCATGGTGCGTGCGGTGAAATTTTCCGACGGTGCGGCATGGCACGCGCCCACGGCAACCGCGATAGAGGATTTCAACTGGACGGATTTAACCGCCGGCGGTGTAACTTCGATGGGTGCGGCGTTGGAGCTTGTTGCGGGCGAATTGAAGCAATTCCCCACCGACACAAAGCGGCTTCCGCCGGTTTTGGTGCTTCTTACCGACGGCCAGCCCACCGACGACTTCCGCAAAGGGCTTGACGAGCTTTTGGCAACGCCGTGGGGTAAAAAGGCGGTGCGCATAGCAATCGCAATCGGAAAAGATGTTGACCTCGCCGTTCTGGAGCAGTTTTCCGGCAATGCCGAACTTGTTCTTGAAGCGAAAAATCCGCAACTGTTGGTCAAGTTCATCAAATGGGCATCAACCGTTGTGAAAAATGTTTCCGCGCCTTCCGTAGGAGATTCCGGTTCCGGCGTAATCGACGTAAATACAATTCCGGTCGCATTGGATGACGATGACGAAATCTGGTAGGCCCGCCAAGCGGGCAGTAGACGCCGGGGACAAATCAAATGAGGCGACACATGCTCTCGAAGCCGTGGCAACTTCCGCGAGCGAGGACAAATCAAACGAAGCGGCGCATTCCCCCGAAGGGTCTGTTCGCGATGCTCACGGCATTGCCGGAAAAGTCTCCGCGAGCGGGAACACTAAGTCCGCGTGGCAAGCAATAGGCAGCATCGTAATCGGCGCGACGCATTTGCGTAACAACAAGCCCTGCCAAGATGCTTTGTTTTTGCGCACGGAAAAAGATTTCGCAATTGCCTGCGTTGCCGACGGTCACGGCAGTTCATCGTGTCCGTACAGCGACGAAGGCGCGAAAGCAGCGGTACGTGTTGCCGACGCGGTGCTGGAAGAAATGCTTCCGAATTTGCACGACCACAAAGACATTCTTCTGCCGAAAACAATCGAAATCGCGTGGAAAGATGAAATTCGGCGACTTCACGCGGAAGCCGGTCGCGAGCCTCCCCCCGACGGTCGGGCGTTTCCGTATATCCTGTACGGCACGACGCTTTTGGCGGCTGTTGCGGCGAGGGATTTTATTTTCGCGCTGCAAATCGGCGACGGAAATATGCTGATGGTTGATAAGCGCGGAGTTCGGCCGGTTCTTGCAGTGGCGGAAAATGTGGGCGAGGATACGGAATCGCTGTGCCTTGACGACGCATGGCGGTTTGTTCGTACGCAAATCATACCGCGAAGCGTTCGTTCACCCGCGATGTTTTTGCTCACCACCGACGGTTATTCGAACAGCTTTGCGGATTCGGCAGGGTTTTTTAAGGCGGGAACGGATTTTTTCAACATATGGCGCGAGGACGGCCTTGACGTGATTGCGGAAAATTTGCAGGATTGGCTTCGCAAATCTTCCGACAAGGGCAGCGGCGATGATATTGCAATGGGAGTGATGACATGGCAGTAAAACCGATTGTCACGATGAAAGGCCGCAAAGACGGCATAAGCATCATTCTTGACGCCAACGCCGATTTTGAGGACATCAAGGCAAGTTTGCGCAAAAAAGTATCGCAGGGAAAAAATTTTTTCGACGACGCCGGTGTGAAAGTTACGTTTAAAGGGCGAAACTTGGATGAATACGGCGAGAAAGTTTTGGCTGATATAATTGCGGAAGCGTCCGACGCGCCGGTTCAAGCTGTTCAAACAGGGCAAGCATCTCAATCGGTTCAATCGAACGAAAAAACGGAGATTGCGTACGCGCCTCAATCTTTTGCCGGACTCAGTTTGGCGTCTGCAATTTTTGCGCCGCCGCCGGTTTCGCAAAATCGTCGCGAAATTCCCACAGCTTTTTACCGAACCGGCTTGCGTTCCGGGCAGCGTATCAAATATGAAGGTTCTGTTGTGATAATCGGCGACGCGAACCCCGGAAGCGAGATTATCGCCGACGGAAACGTCGTTGTGTTGGGCGCGTTAAAGGGCATGGCGCACGCGGGAGCATCCGGCGACTCCACTTGTTTTGTTGCCGCGCTTGCTCTCTCTCCGACCCAACTTCGCATTGCCGGAATAATTTCGTTTGTTCCTTCGGGCGCGAGAAAGGCGAAAGCCGCCCCCGCGTATGCATATGTAAAAGACGGGCAAGTTTTTATCGGGCCGCTGTAAAACGAAGTATAAAACACACATATAAAGGAGAGTTTTAAATGGGCGAAGTTTATGTAATAACCTCGGGCAAGGGCGGCGTCGGAAAAACAACAACAACGGCAAACCTCGGTGCGGGGCTTGCGATGATGGAAAAAAATGTTGTGCTTGTTGATGCGGATATAGGGTTGCGTAATTTGGACGTCGTGATGGGTCTTGAAAATCGAATCGTATTCGATATGATTGATGTGATTGAAGGAAACTGTCGCCTGAAACAGGCGTTGATAAAAGATAAACGTTATCCGTCGTTGCACTTGTTGCCGGCGGCGCAAACGAAAGATAAAGATGCGGTTACTCCCGAACAAATGAAAAAATTGTGCGACGAGCTTCGCGAAGAATTTGACTACGTGCTCATAGATTGCCCGGCAGGAATTGAGCAAGGCTTCAAAAATGCAATCGCCGGCGCGGATAAAGCAATCGTCGTAACAACGCCGGAAATTTCCGCCGTTCGCGATGCCGACAGAATTATCGGGCTTTTGGAGGCGGCAGAGTTGCGAAACCCGATTTTAATTTTGAACCGAATCAGAATAAACATGGTCAAGCGCGGCGACATGATGGCACTCGAAGATGTAACGGAAGTTTTAGCAATTGACGTTCTGGGCGTTGTGCCGGATGACGAGAGTATCGTAATTTCCACAAACAAGGGAGAACCTTGCGTCGCAGATAAAAATTCATTTGCGGGGCAAGCGTTTCGGGATATTTGCCGCCGTATAAACGGCGAAATTGTGCCTCTTATGGATTTAGACCCGGACAAGGGGCTGATGTCAAAAATCAAAAATATCTTTGTGCGTAAATAGGAGGAGATGCGATGAGTGACTTTCTGAAAACATTTTTCGCGGGAAAACCGCACTCCGGTTCGGTTGCAAAAGACCGCTTAAAACTCGTTTTAATCCACGACCGCGCAAATTGCAGCACCGAGCTTTTAGAGCTGATGAAAACCGATATTATGCAGGTAATCGCTAAATATATGGACATCGACGAAGGCTCTGCCGACATGGATATAAATATTTCGCAAACAACCGACGATAACAACAATCCGGTTCCGGTACTTTATGCAAACGTCCCGATTAAAAACTTGAGAAAACAGAGAAACTGAAATCATGGACCGGAAACGAATTTTAAAGGACTATGATTATTTCCTTGCGCTGACGGTTATCGCCCTCGGCGTTTTTGGCGTGGTTATGATTTATGCGTCGGCGAACGCGGAATTTGTTCCCGCGCTTCCGCGAATTGTGCGCGATTTCGGCGACCTCTGGCGGCCGCAAAAAATTTATGTAATTACCGGCGCGATTTTAATGATTGCGATTTCGCTCGTCGATTATCGGCTTATTATGCGATTTTATTTGTATATTTACGGCGCGATGATTTTGCTTTTAATTATCGCGCTCGTTTTTTTTAACCCGGATGTCGGCACGGCGCGTTCTGTTTGGATTCCCGTGCCGTTTTTGGGTGTTTTGAGTATGCAACCGTCGGAATTTTCCAAACTCTTTATGATGATTTTTTTGGCGAAATTTCTCGCGCTCAACAAGGAGCGATTTAATAAATTGCTTTGGCTCGGGCTTGTGCTTCTTTTAATTGCGCTGCCGGTGGTATTGGTTGTGTTGCAGCCGTCGCTTTCGGCGTCGCTTGTTGTGCTGAGCATCGCGCTTATTGTTTTGTTTACCGCCGGGCTTTATTGGCGAACGATGCTTATCGGCACAGCAATTTTGACACCCGCAGTTGTTATGATTGTGCTTGATTTGCACCGCGCTTCGCCGATTTTTGTGACGCGATTTTTGCAGGATTTCCAGTGGCAACGCATCGAAACATTTTTGCGTCCGGAATACGCGAGCGAAGATGCGATTCGCCAAACCACGGAATCGCTTTACGCAATAGGTACCGGCGGGCTTACCGGACGCGGATTTTTGCAGAATCCGTACGTTGCACTCGGGCATAACGATTTTATTTTTTCGGTAACGGCGTCGCAATTCGGATTTGTCGGCGCGGCGGTTTTGCTCGGAATTGTGGCGTTTGTAATCGCACGTTGCGTAATCATTGCGCTCAAATCCCCCGACATCGAAGGACGACTTTTTTCCGCCGGCGTCGCCGGTATGATTCTCATAGAAACATTTTTCCACGTCGGCGTTGCAACCGCAATTTTGCCGAACACCGGAATGCCGTTTCCGTTTATGTCCTCCGGCGGTTCGATGATTTGGGTGCACATGATTGCAATCGGCATCGTAATAAATATCGGGCTTCCGCGCCCTCCCAAGTCAATGTTTGAAGACGAAGACGCGCCAAGCGCGAATTGAAAGCCGGGGACATGTGTAAGGCGGCGACACGTTCCCTCGAAGCCATAATTGCCTGTGCAACGACGAGGGAAAACATGCAGGCAGCGAACACGTTTCCTTGAAGCCAAAGTAATTCGTATTGCAATAAAAAAGCGGGGCAAAAATAAAAAAATCGCGCATACGCGCGATTTTAATAAAGTTTTGATGAAACTTTTTCAAAAGTTTCCGGGTTTGGGCAGAGCCCAAGGTCTTAAATCGTGGTGAATTATACCAACGACGCTTTAATTTCGTCCGGCAAGGAATCTTTGTCGCAATGTACGCTTATGGTAAATGCGACGTCGGCGGTTTTAACCAGAGCATCAAAGCGGTGTTTTAATTTTATGAGCGCGTCGTTTGTTACGGCGTTCGCCTCTAAAATATTGTTTAACCCGTCTACGTAAATGTGCTTGATGTCGCTGTTTTGCGACAAAATTCCGAGTACAAACCCGATAAACTCACGATAATTTGCGAGCTCGCCCTTGCCTGCGTCAACGTATCGAATGTCGCGGTGTACGTCGCGACTGTGGCGCATGTCGTCGTCGATGTAAACTAAGTTTCCGTCAGTGGTTTTTGCGTTGTTGTTAGCCATGTCAATCAGTTTGCGAGTTTTGCCCTCGCCCTTCATTCCTGCCATAAATTGCACCATAGGAATCTCCTCCCGAAAAATGTATTGTAATACATTTGTAATTATATCATAATATCTCCTCGACAAGGGGAAATTTAACATGTTTTTTAAAACAGCCGGAAATGGCGAATTAAAATGTACTTAAAAAAATTAGAACTTGCCGGATTTAAGTCCTTCGCGGAGCGGATTTTATTGGAGCTTGCGCCGGGGCTTAATGCTGTTGTCGGGCCGAACGGAAGCGGCAAGTCTAATATTGCCGACGCGCTTCGTTGGGTTTTGGGCGAGCAGAGTGCAAAGCAACTTCGCGGCGGCAAAATGGAAGATGTTATTTTCGCGGGCACGGCGCACAGAAAACCGCTGGGCTACGCGGAAATTGTGATGCGTCTTGATAATTCCGACGGAGCGTTGCCGCTTGACTTCAAAGAAATCGCGGTTACGCGCCGCGTGTATCGTTCGGGGGAAAGCGAGTATCTGCTCAACGGAGAAAATTGCCGCTTGAAAGATATTCGCGACCTTTTCATGGATACGGGAATCGGGCGCGACGGTTATTCAATTATCGGGCAAGGGCGAATCGACGAAATTTTGTCGTTGCGTTCGGAAGAACGGCGGCATGTATTTGAAGAAGCGGCGGGAATAAGCAAATTCAAGTCGCGCCGCACCGAGGCGTTAAGCAAGTTAGAGCGCGAAAAACAAAATCGCGCTCGCGTTGACGATATAATTTCGGAGCTTGAGGAACAGCTCGAACCGTTGGAGGCGCAAGCGGAAGAAGCACGGCGGTATCTTGAATTGCGCGACGAATACAAAAGTATTCATATAAATACGTTCCTCGAGGATATTGGCAAGATAAATGAAGATTTAGCGCAAACCGAACGTGCTCTCGGAGAAATTTCGGCGCAATCGGGCGACGGCAAGCGGCGACTTTCCGAAGCGCGCACGGCGGCAGAGCGATTGAAGGCGCGTTCCGCCGATGTTGACTTGAAATATCGTCGGGCAACGGGGGTTCTGCTTGAAACCACCAAGGAAATTGAAGAGCATCAATCGGAAATAAAACTTGCGGAAAGCCGCGAAGAGCAACTCTGTGCGGATATTTCGCGCTTGAAAGGCGAGGCTGAAAAGCGCGGCGAAGGCATCGCGGAGAAAGATGCGGAAAAATCCGAACGCGAGTCCGCCGCCGAAACCGCCCGAAACGAGTTGGCGGAATTAACGACGCAACTTGATGAGCAACTCGCGCTTCATGCGAAGCACGAGGACGAGCTTCGTGAGGGGGCGGCGGAGACCGACGCGCTGAATCTGGCCGTAATGGACGCAATGAACGCCGCCACGGACGGTCGTGCGGCGGTGTTGGACGCGGAAAACACATATCATCGCTTGGAAGAGGACAAGGAGCGGCTTAATGCCGAGCTTGACGCCCATGAAGATAATGTGGCGGAACAAAACGCCCAACGGCGCGAACTTGATGCGGCGTTAAAATCCGGCGGCAACGAACTTGCGTTGGCGCGAAAAAACGAAGAATTATACGCCGCCGAGTATGGCAAGATGCGGGCGGAGACCGACGAGCTTGAAAAAAATTTGCGCGAGTCGATGGAAAATTTAACGGCCGCTCGCGGTCGTTTTCGCGCACTTTCCGACCTTGAATCCGCTCGCGACGGGTATCATCGCAGTGTTAAGGCGGTGCTTTCGCAAAATAACCCCGGAATTTGCGGCGCGGTCGGCGAAATAATCGGTGTGCCGGAGGGCTTCGAAACGGCAATTGAAATTGCTCTCGGCGGCGCGGCGCAAAATGTCATTACACGAACCGAGCAGGACGCGCAGCAGGCAATCGAATTTTTAAAACGCACGAATCAAGGTCGCGCCACGTTTTTGCCGCTTACCGCCGTAAAGGGTCGCAATATCGACACTGCCCGAATCAAAAACGAGCCGGGTTTCATTGGCGTCGCCGCACGGCTTGCGGATTGCGACGCTCTTTACGAGTCGGTGATTTCGCAACTTTTGGGCGACATGGTAGTCATGGACACGCTTGAAAACGCGCTCGCGCTTCATAAAAAATTTCGATATTCGTATAAAATCGTGACGAAGGCGGGCGAACGTTTAAGCCCCGGCGGAGCAATTACCGGCGGAAGCATTGCGCGTCAAAGCGCGGGAATTGTCGGGCGCGCGCGTCAATTGGAGGAGCTTAAAGAGCGGGTTGATGCACTGCAAAAAAACACGGACGACTTTACAGCGCGTTTAACCGACTTGAACGGTCGGCGCAAATCAACGCGAGCAATTTTGCAAAACACGCGCGAAAAAATCGGCGAACTTTCACTCGAAGAAACCGCGCTGAAAAATAAAATCGCGGACAGCGATGAAAATTTGGCACGTTTGCAAAAATCGGAGCTGGAGTTCGGCGCGAGAAATGAAAGCATCATGGCGCGGTTGATTGAGGCGAATGCCGGCGTTCGTGAAGCGAAGGTTCAGGCGGAAATTTGCGAAAAAGCCGTGGACGCCGCTCGTAATGCATTGGAAAATTATCAGCGCGAAATCGAAAAAAATCGCCGCTCCGTTACGGAGGAAAGCGATGTTTTAACGAATTTGCGCGTCGAAATTGCGCATAAAACCGATGCGATTTCTCACGCGGAGCAAAATATCGCGCGGCTTGCCCGGGAAATCGGCATATTAAATGAAGAAAAAAAATTGCTGTTCAGGGAAATGTCCGCGAGCGAGGCCGCGCAAAAAAAATCCGAGCAACAGCGCGGAGAAAAAATTACACAACTCGAACAAGTTCAGGCGCGGCTTAACGCCGCCCGCGTTGCTCTTGCGGAAAGCGAAACGGAAAAAACCACGCTTGAGGCGGCAATCACCGAAACCGAAACCGACGAGCGCACTCATGCCGACGCGGCGGCGTTAATCGAGCGCGAAACGGCGCGTCTCGAAGCACGAAAGGAAAATCTCGATGCGGCGAGTCGGCGTTTTCACGACGAAATTTGGGAAGAATACGGTCTGACATTCGCCGCTGCGGAAGCGTTTAAGCGCACGGATTTAAACGAAACCGTGCTTCGCAAGCGCGGTCGCGAATTAAAATTTGAACTCGCGAAAATGACGGATGTAAATATCGGCTCGATTGAAGCGTTTAAGCAAATTAAAACGCGCCACAGTTTTTTGACTTCGCAACGCGACGATATTTTGGGCGCGGAAGCGGCTCTTGACGAGCTGATTGCGAGCCTTACCGCGCAAATGGAATCGCAGTTTGCCGAAAAATTTGAGCTGATTGCCGGGCATTTTCAAGACGTTTTTACAGAAATGTTTCAGGGCGGCTCGGCATCACTTCGCATAACTGACCCGGAAAACGTGCTTGAATCCGGTATCGAAATTGTCGCAAAGCCGCCGGGAAAATCTTTGCAAAATTTGATGCTTCTTTCCGGCGGGGAGCGCGCGCTTACGGCGATTACTTTGCTGTTTGCCATTTTGCGCATGAAGCCGTCGCCGTTTTGCGTTTTGGACGAAATCGAATCCGCGCTCGATGACGCGAATGTTTCACGTTTCGCAAAATTTTTAAAACAGCATTCGACCGGCACGCAATTTATTATCATCACGCATCGCAAAGGAACAATGGAAGCCGCCGACAATTTGTACGGCGTAACAATGGAAGAGCAAGGCGTTTCGAAATTAGTGAGCGTAAAATTTGTGTAATGCTGTTGACGCATGATACAATTCTGATGTCAAATCAAATTGCGGCAAGGGGGAGAATAGCGTGGGCTTATTTCTCAGAGAACAGGAACTTTATGACAATGCCGTTGCCGTTTTGCTCGGCGCGGATGACGACTCACTTATCGACATAGCGCAGTTCGGCAAAATGGTGGAGGAATACGGAAAACTCCTCAAGCAGTTTAAGCGATACCGCGAAGCTACAAGCCCGGAGGAGCGTAATGTTCGCCATCTGGACACCGACAAGCACGAAATGCTTAACACGTTACATTACGACGTGCTTACCGGCATTTTTAACAAACGCTATCTTGACGAGCATATTGAAAGTATTTTGCAAAACATGGGGCGCATGGGCGACGTTGTAAGCATAGTGAAAGCCGATGTGGACTTTTTTAAGCAATTTAACGACCTCTACGGTCATGCGGCGGGGGACACGTGTCTTCGCAGTGTGGCGGAAGCGTTAAAAACATGCCTGTATCGAAACCACGACTTCGTTGTGCGTTACGGCGGCGAGGAATTTATCGCCGTAATGCCCCACACAAATGAAGACGGCGCGAGGCGCGTAGCCGACCGTATGCTTGAAAAAGTACGCGCGCTTAAAGTTCCCCACAGCACGAACGATGCTTTTGAGTACGTTACAATTTCAATCGGGCTTGTTACGGGCGAAAAAAATCCCTCGGGTTGGGCGCCTGAGGAATTATACGGTCGTGTTGAAGAAGCACTTCTTAAAGCCAAAAGCTGCGGCAAAAATCAATACGCATATTTGGGGCTTAGTTTATAGATTTTATTGCGCGCCGCCCACGACAAACGCATGAACATTAAAACCGTGGGGTTTCACCCCACACCCCACAAACTTTTTGGAAAAAGTTTGACAAAAACTTTCTTAAAAATCGCGCGAAGCGCGATTTTTTTATAATTTTTGCCCCGCTTTTTTTAAAAAGCGGGTAGGGGGCATGGGGGCGAAGCCCCCAAAACCTTATTCGGGCGTTTATTGCGCGTCGCCCTGCAATTTTTTTGCTTGGTCGTGGGTGATGCACGTGTCCAAAATTTCGTCTAAGTCGCCGTTGAGCACCGAATCAAGTCGGTGAAGCGTCAACGAAACGCGATGGTCGGTTACGCGAGATTGCGGAAAATTATAGGTACGAATTTTTTCACTGCGGTCGCCGCTGCCGATTTGACTTTTTCGGTCGGCGGCGTTTTCTTTTTGCAGACGTTCCTGCTCGGCTTCGTACAAACGCGCCCGCAAAATTTTCATGGCCTTTTCTTTATTTTTTAACTGGCTGCGCTCGTCTTGGCAGGCGACGGTGATTCCTGTGGGAATATGCGTCATGCGAACCGCACTGTCGGCGGTGTTTACGCTTTGTCCGCCCGCTCCGCCGCTTCGGTAGATGTCGATGCGGATGTCGGCGGGATTGAGGTCAACGTCAACGTCGGCGGCTTCGGGCAGAACCGCAACGGTGCAGGTTGACGTGTGAATGCGCCCCTGCGACTCCGTTTCCGGCACGCGCTGAACGCGATGTACGCCGCTTTCGTATTTCAGCCGCGAGTATGCGCCCTTGCCGTTAATCATAAACACGATTTCTTTGAAACCTTTCAGCCCGTTTTCGTTGGCGGACATGACCTCCGTTTTCCAACGACGCCGCTCGGCGTAATGGCAGTACATACGATACAACGAATTTGCAAACAATGCGGCTTCGTCGCCGCCGGCTCCGCCGCGAATTTCCACAATGACATTTTTTTCGTCGTTGGGGTCTTTGGGCAGAAGCAAAATTTTCAGCTCTTCCGCGATTTTCGCCAAAGCGTCGGATGATTCTTTTATTTCGTCTTTGGCGAGTTGGCGCAAATCCTCGTCGGATTCTTCGCTTAACATTTCTTTGGCGTCGTCAAGCGTCACGGTTAATCGTTTATATTCGCGATAGGCGTCCATGATTGGCGTGAGGTCGCTGTGTTCTTTCATCAGGTCGCGAAAACGCGACGTGTCCGAAATTACATTGGGGTCGGAAATCGCTTCCGACAGCTCCGCAAATTTTTTCTCAAGTTCATCTAAACGGTCAAACATTTTCTTTTGCCACCTTTTTAGTTTTTATTTAAACGCGAATCAAGGATTCGCGTTTAAGTATATGCAAAAATTTTCATTGCCGCAAATGGTTTTATCCTATATCATGCAACGTAGGAGGCGAGTACATGGAAGCGATTTTATCTATGACAAATGCACCGGATGCTTTTGTTCCGATTGCGAGGTTTGACAAGGGCGAAGCTGATAAAATTTTTGATGAAGTGCGACAGCGCGGGTGTAAAGTTGTTGTGCAAAACGATATTCCGACTTGCGTTATGCTTGCGCCGGAGCGGTACGAGGCGATTATGGAAATGATAGAGAACGAATATTTGCTTTCGCTCGCGGAAGAGCGACTTAAAAATGACAGCGGGTGCGTTTTTACGGCGGACGAGGTTTACGCAGAGTTGATGCCGGGTGATACAGACGAAATGCCGGCGGAATACGGGGTTGATTTTGCGTGAAATGCCGAGTTGAATATACCGAAGCAGCGCGGAATGATTTGAAGGAACTCGGAAGCCCGCGTGATAAAGCTGTTCGAAAGGTCATTGATAAAGTAGCCGAAAATCCTTTGCCGAAAAGCGAAGGCGGGTATGGCAATCCGCTCGGAAACAAGCGCGGGAAAAATTTGACCGGGTTATGTAAAATTAAATTGCTGAAACTCGGTATTCGCGTGGTTTACAAAGTTATTCGAACGGATAAAGTAATGCGCATCATTGTAATTGCTGCTCGTGCGGATGACGAGGTGTATAACACAGCCGCGAAACGTAACAAATAAAACGGTGTGATTAGGCGTGCTAACCGCGTCGTTTTTTTATTTGCTGCCGTTCAGTTCGTTGAGGCTGTCGTTGCAGATAAAAAAGATGCTATGAAATTGTTTTCATCTGCAACACTTTGCTTATTAAAACGGATGCAGTAGTTGCACTGCCGTCACTCTTTTGTAAGTTTTCAATGAGAATCTGCTTGCCTTCGTCTCCGATAATTATCATACCGTGTTCCCTGTCAATATACAGTATTTCATAATCATCAAACGATAAATCCTTGATTTGGTACAGCATCCATTTAGGGTCATTCAAACCCTCGCCGGAACACAGGACATATTCCTCAATATTTTCACCCGTATACTCATTAAACTCTTTAACAGCCATCGCCTGTGCTTTATCATTCAAAGATATGCAGTGTTCCGTCATTACGAAGAATTTCAGCACTCCTGTCAAGTTTTTAAGTTTGTCGTTGGCGATTCCTTCCTTTGCTTCCTGTACTGTGTCTTTCAGTTTCTTAAAAAATTTCATATGTCATCCCTCCCTGATAAAAGTCTGTACTTAACTCAACAACTCGTCAAGTTCTTTGCATTTTTCGTCAATATTGAAAGAAGCTGTATTTTCATAAAAAGTGTAGTTATCCTTTTGAAAAGTAGTTACATAAAGATACCTTCGCGTGATTCCGTCTTTTATTTTTATGCCCCGAATTTTTGTTATCGCCTTTTTCTCTTCCGGCAAACATTCGTGAGCAAGATAACCAAGGTCATTGCTGTCGGTGACGAAGGCTGTGAGAGCAAGCAGTCCGGCGGCAGTTTCTCTTACTTTGTCCATTGTTGTGCGTTCCGGTTTCGTAGTCGTCTGTATAGAGCGATAAACCTGTCCTTGCGTTTCTTGTGATATACCGTAATTTTTGATATTGCTTAACTTAACCCTCACATCACCAAATACTGCGAATACGGGGTGATTTTTATTTGCTGTCCGTTCCTGCACATGAACATCCGTTGCCGTTAAACCCTTTTCGCTTTGCGATGATGTAAACTCAACGATTGCCCCATGTACAGGCAACTCAAGAGACTTCACATTTGAAATATGAAAAAATCGGTCGCTTCCGTCTTCTCCACGAATGAAGCCGTATCCCTTTTGTTCGTTGTACCTTGCAATCCTGCCCCTCATAATTCAAACCTCCGCGACATAGCTATATGAACCGCACATAGTTACTTTATCACGTTGAAGTATGAATCTCAACCCTCTATGCTCAACGGGCGTGTTTTTACGGCGAGTTTTGATGTTTCCGGGCTGCACGATTCCGGGAAAAATTCCCGGAAAAATTCCTGGAAATTTTCCTGGAACGGTTCTTAAGACATTGCATTCAGCTTACGATATACTCGCCTTGCAACCGAGAAACAAAGCAGTCGCTTCCATGCCAAAGGACGTTGTTTGCCATCTCAGGAAGGGGTTCGCCCTGAAACTGACCGCACCGCTCCGTGCCGAAGCCGCTGTATAACGGTTGCAC
>Ga0123355_10001528_pt1 | contig 32258 bp, 33 predicted proteins | sample TergutEmb28metaG_3_FD_89872 | JGI IMG/M metagenome (GOLD analysis project Ga0123355, IMG submission 89872) | Embiratermes neotenicus P1 segment gut microbial communities from Petit-Saut dam, French Guiana - Emb289 P1 | ecosystem: Host-associated > Arthropoda: Insects > Digestive system > Gut ...
ACCTGCGGTCAATAAAATTGCGCCGAAGTGGCGTAAAAACGGAATCTTTCAGCGGTTTTGTGACGACGACGCGTGCTGGAGGCACGCTAGGAGTTGCAAAATTGCTGAAAGGTTTCGTTTTTACGTCAATTCGGTGTGATTTTATTGACCGCAGGTTCTAAGCCCCCTTCACGAATTTAGTTGCCGCGAAGGAGGCTTATTTTTATGTTTAAAGATTGTCAATTTCAAAGTCATCGAAAGCTCATAGCTACATTCGCAATCAAATTTTGCCATCATATTCATATCCCAAACTGCGCAACAGCATCTTCCCAATTGCTAACAGAAACCCAAGCATCAAACGTAAAAGGAGCAGTTACATATGGTTTTGTGTAGCAGTCTATAAACGCAATTCCTTCGCATTGTATGTGTGCTTTTCCTGTTTTTGTGTTTATATCGGCTATTTTCATTTTTAGTTTTTCAAAGGGTTCATGCTCCCAGACGTAAAACATATCTTCCCTATTGAATGATTCTTCTGCCGTGTTTACCTCGAATATCATTCCAATAAGTTCTGATATTTTTGTTTTATTTGTTTCAAAGAAGCTGAGGATAAACGATGGTTGAATTTCTTCGTCATCAAGGGTGTTTTTGTTAAATGCAGCATTTAGTGAAATTCTTATCATGTCTTCTTCTTCATAACTTTCGCAAATCCAAAATTTCGTATCTATAGGATAAGATTTATCGGTGCAAATTGAAAACGGTACATCTTTTAAAATTAACATGTTACCTCCAGTATTGCAGTTGTGAAATATTCTGGTAGGGGCGAAGCAAAATCCATTTCTTCGCGGGTTGACGGGTGAGTGAAGCGTATGTTTGTTGCGTGCAGAATTTGCCCATTAAAGTGGGATTGCCGCTTTGCGTTGCCGTATACTTCGTCACCTAGAATGGGGTGGCCTATGTGGGATAGGTGTACTCTTATTTGATGCGTGCGACCTGTTTCCAAATGGGCGACTATTAGTGTGTGATTTCGGTATCTTTGTAAAATTTCTATGTTTGTGACGGCGTTTCTTGCGCGGGGGTGGGTTTGCGTGGGGGATAGAGCCGTCATTTTTTTTCGGTCGTGGGGGTGGCGGGTTATTGGCAGGTCTATTTTTAGGCGGTCGTTTTTTATTTTGCCTAGGCAGATTGCATTGTAAGTACGCCCCATAGTGCGTGCGTGCAATTGCTGCGATAGTGATAAATGTGCCGCGTCGTTTTTCGCAACAACAAGCAGCCCTGATGTGTCCTTATCTAAACGATGGACTATACCAGGGCGCAATACGCCACCTATTCCCGATAATTCGCAGTGATGCAAAAGGGCGTTCACTAAAGTTCCAGTAGAATGACCCGCCGCTGGGTGTACCACCAGCCCACGCGGTTTGTCAATAACAAGTAAATCCGAGTCCTCGTAAACAATATTAAGCGGAATATCTTCCGCCGCCGCCGCCAAAGGCACAGGAGCAGGAATTTCGCAAACCAAAATATCCCCTGCTTTTACGCGATACTTCTTATCAACAGCCGCAAATGATAAAGTTTTTTGAAGAGGGGGTGTGGGGGAGAAACTTTTGTTCACATTCCTTTCGCTTCGCATTAGGGAATGTGACATCACAAAAGTTTCTCCCCCACGGTCTTCTCTTTTAATCTTTCCATCATTCAAAAGCCTCTGTGCCGCGCTTCTTGTTGGTATTTCTTCTAAGCTCGTTAGAAAAATATCTGCGCGTTGGTTAGCGGCTTTGGGAGGGACTTCTATTTTTATTGTCTTCATGGGAATGGGAAATCTTTTACTATGAATAAGCCTACTATCATTAGGGCAAATACGCCTACTGTTACGTAAACGTCGGCGAGGTTGAAGATTGCGAAGTTTTCCCAGAATAAGAAACGTAGCATGTCGCGAACGTAACCTAAAGCTACGCGGTCTACAAGATTGCCTACGCCGCCTGCGAAAATTAGGATTATTGGCACGCGCATGTACCAGAATTTTCTTTCTGTTGGAAGGCGGTGATAGTACCAGCCCAGACCGCCTAGAATTACAATTTTTAAAACAGACAGCAAAATTTGCGCACCGCCAAAATTTGCTAAAAATCCGAAAAAGCCTCCGTGGTTACGTAAATAACGTAACCCCAGAAGCCCCTCAATTAAAACGCGGTCGGGCTGCCCCTGTAAATTGGCGGCAGCCCAGTGTTTTAGCCATAAATCCAACGCTAATAAAACAACGACGGACACGGCAAAAATTAACCAAACTAATTTTTTAGTCATGCAATAAAGCCTCCGGCTTCGAGACGTACTTGTACATATGAATACATTTCCACGGCATAAGCTTGCCGCTTAGGCATCGGCGAAGCTTATGCCCATTGCTTTTGCTACGCGCACCATTTCGCCGTTGGGGTCAACGGTTTTCGCGCCGCCTGCGGAAGTTTCGCCCATGCTACCGCCGCCAACAACTTCTTCTAGCTTGATGAAGTCCATGTGGCCGTCGCGTAGACATACCATGTTGCCGAATTGCCCATCGCGAATCATTTCGGCGGCTTTTACGCCGTAACGTGCGGATAGGATTCTATCGGCTGGCGAAGTGTCGCCGCCGCGTTGAATATGCCCTAACACGCAATGACGAACTTCGTGACGCACTAGCGGTTCAAGTTTGTTCGCAATTTGCGCGGCAACTCCGCCGAAACGCACAGAGTCGGGGCTATCTTCCACTATTTTTCCAATTACTGCTGTACCTTCTTTTTCCACTGCGCCTTCGGTTACGGCTACAATTGTAAAAGGCTTGCCGTGGCTTTCGCGCTCGGCAACTTTGTCAACAATGCCTTGAATTGAATATGGAATTTCTGGAATTAGCACAACGTCTGCGCTTCCAGCAATTCCCGCATGAAGACATATCCAACCAGCCGAACGCCCCATAACTTCAACCACTAATACGCGGTGATGACTTTCGGCGGTGGTGTGAAGCCGTCCAAGGTTGTCGGTAACTATGTTCACGGCGGTGTCGAAACCGAAGGTTGCTTCGGTGGCGGTGAGGTCGTTGTCGATTGTTTTTGGCACGCCAATTACTTGCACGCCTTTACGCGCAAAGTCACGCGCACTGGTTAAAGTGCCGTCGCCGCCAAGCACTACCAAGACATCTACGCCCTCTTTTTTCATGTTTTCGATAGCAACATCGGAAACGTCTTTGCGAACTGAAACGCCGTTCTCAACAACGGTGTAATCGAACAAATTATCCTTGTTCGAGTTGTACAGAATCGAACCACCTTTGTGTAAGATTCCTGATGTTGTGTTGCGGTCTAGCGGCATGAAATCGTTGTTGTAAAGCCCGCGATAACCAAATTTGTACCCAACTAGCTCGCAGTCCATCATGCCTTGGCAAGCGCGTACCATTGTGTAGATTACCGCGTTAAGCCCAGGCGCATCTCCGCCGCCTGTAAGTATTGCAATTTTTTTCTTCCCCATGTGTGTATCAGTTCCTTCCTTTTATTATGCATGTCTATTGTCGCGCTCAAGCTCGCGCAATTCTTATTATGCCACAAAAAAACAATTTTGTCTTGACTTTTTCTAATAGTTGCTCTAAACTATCTTTGAAATCTTAGCCCCGATTAAGATATTTGGAGGTAACACATGCGTACCACCCACATTACTAAACCCCTAGAAGTCACGCGCAAATGGCTTGTCATTGACGCGGCTGGACAAAACTTGGGTCGTCTTTCAAGTCAAATCGCTCATATTCTACGGGGGAAGCATAAACCCACTTTTAGCCCCTCTGTTGATACTGGTGATTATGTTGTTGTTGTAAATGCGGAAAAAGTTAAAGTAACTGGCCGCAAACTAGACCAAAAGACCTATGTCAGACATTCTGGTCATATCGGTCGCAGAAAAGAAACTAAACTCAAGGACATGCTTACTGCAAAACCAGAGTTTGTTCTCACCCATGCCGTAAAAGGTATGCTTCCCAAGAATAATCTTGGTCGCCAAATGTTCACAAAGCTTCATGTGTACGCAGGGCCAGAGCATAAACATCAGGCGCAAAAGCCCGAAGTTTTTGAGTTAAACAACTAGACCATAAGGAGTAGACTATATGGCAGCAGTTTCTTACTATGGCACGGGTAGAAGAAAAAGCGCGGTAGCCCGCGTATACCTTATGCCAGGCAAGGGTAACATTATCATCAATAAAAGAGGCATCGACGATTATTTTGGGCTTGACACCCTCAAGCTTATTGTGCGTCAACCACTAGAATTGACCAGCACAACTGGTAAATTTGACGTGAAAGTGAACGTATATGGCGGCGGCTACACTGGGCAGGCTGGTGCTATTCGTCACGGAATATCTCGCGCACTTCTCGTTGCTGATGACGATTTCCGTCAACCTCTTAAAAAAGCGGGTTTCCTTACACGCGACCCCCGCATGAAAGAGCGTAAAAAATATGGATTGAAGGGTGCAAGACGTGCGCCACAATTCTCAAAACGCTAATTGCCAATCCCCCCCTGCTCTTTGTGTGCAGGGTTTCAAATCCCCCCTCAATGACCCCCAGTCACCCGCTGGGGGTTTTGTAAAAATGCAAGCCTTTGCCAAAATTAACCTATTTTTGGAAGTCTTGGGCAAGCGACCAGACGGTTATCACAATCTAGTTTCCATCATGCAAGCAATAGACTTGCACGATGATTTAATTTTTTCCTTTGATGATGAAAACGAGGAAAACATTTGCGACAAAGGCGGTAATATCCGCCTAGTTTGCGACAATGATGTCGTTGATATGCCCACAGATGACAGCAATCTAATTGTCAAGGCGGCAAAAGTTTTGGTGAATGAATTTAATATTCGCCAAAATTTAAAAATTAATCTTACCAAGCGCATTCCCATGGGTGCTGGGCTTGCTGGCGGTAGTTCTGATTGCGCCGCCACTCTCCGCGGAGTAAATCAGCTTTTGCAACTAAACATTCCCAACAAAAGATTATTGGAAATTGCAAAAACGCTGGGTGCAGATGTTCCGTTCTGTTTAACAGGCGGCACGGCACTAACAGAAGGTATAGGTGAAAAAATTACCATGTTACCGCCGCACCCTTCGTGCTATATTATGTTAGCTTGCCCAAAAATCCACATATCAACAGCGGAAATTTTTTCACGGCTTGCGCCGTTGCTAACGCCGCTAAAAGATAGTTGTAGCGGTGGGTCGAAGTTAGTTTCCGTTGAGGGTGCTGTGAATGCTATTCATAGTAGGGATATTTCGCGAATTGCTTCCTCTTTCTACAATGTGTTTACTCCCATCACGGCAGGTATTCACCCAGAAATACAGGATTTAATTTCCGAAATGATTAGCCTTGGCGCGATTGGTGCTTCCATGACTGGAACAGGGTCAGCGGTTTTCGGTTACTTTGAAAATGAAAATATCGCCGGAGCGGCGTTTAAAAAGATACAAAAACACATAGCAAACACTTTTGTTTGCAAACCTATTTCCCGAGAGGACTGATTTAGAAATGAAGCTTAAAAAAATTTCATTCGCGACTGTCTTACTTATTGCAATTTTAGCGGTCGCACCTGTTGTTGCCTTTGCGCAAACTTCAACATTCCGTGATGTACCACCTACGCATTTTGCCTATGAAGCGGTAAATTGGGTATCAGACCCAGCCAATGGCGCGTTTATGGTTGGTAACGCAGAAAGCAATTTCCAACCAGGTCGCCACTTAAACAAATTTGAAGCCGCGCAAGTTTTTGCAATGGCGGCAGGATTCCGCCATGTAACCGATAATCTGCCAACCGCAGAGCGCGAAGTTTTCTCACGTTCCTTTGACACATGGCGGCCATTCCTAGATACAATGGCTAACGAGTACTCCACATGGAACAGAACCGTTGACCGTGAAATTGCATTTTTGTTGTATCGTCAAATTTTGACTACTTATGATGTGGAAACATTCGTAACCCGCACAGGCAACGAGGAAACACGCCCATTAATCACCCGTGAAGAAGCCATCGTTTGGATAATTCGCCTAATGGGGCAAGCACCATACGTGCCTTCCGCCGCCCCGCAAAATCTTTTTAGTGATGACTCTTCCATTACTGCCGCGCTTCGTCCTTATGTTTATCACGCCCGCGAACTTGGGCTTTTCCAAGTAACTGACGGAAATTTCAATCCACAAGCGCATTTCACACGCGCAGAAATGGCAGTAGTTTTCTTCAACGCGCTTGCCGAAGATGAGGAAGAAGCGGCTACAGCAACAGCCGCCGCCGCAGGTACACCCACCACGATTACAGGCACAATTTCTAATGTTTTCCTTGATACTCACGTTAGCATTGTAATGGCAACTGGTACGCAATCTTTCGCAATCGCGCCTAACGTTGTGATTATGGTTGACAATGTGCATCGTTCTGCCGCGTTCTTGCGCGAAGGAATGACTGTTATGGGTTTGGTTGACGCGAATCGTCAAATCATCAACCTAGTGGCTCGCTCCGAAGAACCCGAAGAAGAAGCACCAATTGCCGCGCCCCCACGCCCCGAAGGTCTATCCCTGTACTCTGATGAAGGATTCATCACGGGCATTACCGCGCAAAACATAACCATTCGTATTCAACGCGTGCGTATAAGCGGGCAGGTAATTGACGAAGAACGCACTTTTACATTCGCCCCAAGCCTTACAGTCACCCATGGTGGCGAACCAGCCGACCTTGATGAAATTCAACCAGGCGATATTGCTTTCTTCAACTTCAACGGCACTATAATTTACGACCTTGACCTTATGCTTCGCGAACGCACAATCGAAGGCATTCTAATAGAAGCCCGCCCACCAGAAAACGTAGGTGGAATCCCCGTGCTAGTAATAGAAGAATCATACGGGCGCACATATGAATTACGCGCCTTTCCAGCAACAGAATTTACACGCGGAACAACCGCAAATCTTAACTGGTACGACCTAAGAATAGGTGACGCAATAACCGCCGATGTAGAATTTGACCGCCTAGTAAAAGTAGAAGCAACAGGCGAACGCGCAACAGTATACGGTCGTCTAAACGAAATCCGCATAACAGAACGCAACACAGAAGTAACAATAACCAACCAAGATGGCACAATTTCAAGTTACTTCATTCGCCCAGGCGTGCTAGAAGTGTACAACTTGCGTATAGGAATGCAAATTCGCATAAGCCTAGACAGCCGCGAAGTAATGTACATTCAACCACAAGAAGGCACAAGTCCAGCCTACCTACTAGGCTTCATACAAACGGTACGCAACGACGGCACAATTGTAGTAGTAGAAGGTCAAGGCGCAACAGCCAGAACCCACACAATAACACTAAACAACAACACTCTAATAACCAGAGGCGGCGCAGTACTAGCCCCCTCCGAGTTAAGGGTAAACATGAACGTATACATCCTACAAACAGCGGCACAGTCCAACGTAGCAAGATATATAACAATTCTGCCGTAAGGAAATAAAAGAAAAAAGAAAGACCTTGGGGGCGTTGCCCCCAATCCCCCACAAGGGGACACAGTCCCCTTGACCCCTTCTTTTGCGGCGATACAGCTTCACTAAATTTCCACTCATGTATAGGCGCAAATAAAAAGTTTTTTGGAGAGGGGGATTGGGGGAGAACCTTTTCTTCAGAAAAGGTTCTCCCCCAAGGTCTTAATCTTTTAATCTTTAATCAAATCACTAAATCTCAAAGGGGGTCTTGTTGTGGCTAGAGCTAAACAGAGTTCTTATTCTTCAATGCCTGCGCCAGTTAGCCTTGACGTGCCTAATTATGTTCCTGATGATTACTATGCGCCGCCTAAACGGAAGCGTGTTAGAATGCCTGAGTTTGATGGTGCGCCGTTGCGGGACGAGCCTTACGACGACAGTGTGCTTGATGACTTCCGTGCATCGCATGGGTACGCGGAGGATTATTATGATGAAGACGCACCCCGTCGGAATATGCCGCCGCCGCCACCACCTTTGAGACCTGGGGAAGTTCCACGCCGCAAGCGACCGCCTGCGGCTGGTAATCGTGGGCGCAAGAAGGTTGCGCCGCCGCGTGCTAAACGTAGCGTTAGGCGTAACGCACCTCGTAGGCAGAACGCGTCCTTTCAGTTTAGTTTTTCCGAGATTATCGCTCCGTTACGTCGGGTTACTCGGCTTCGTCCAAACGTGAATGTAAATACTAAAATCGTTAGCATTTTTAGCTGGTGTGTTGCTGGTGTTGCTTCAATAATTATTGGGGCTTGGTTCATAATAAACATGTTCAGCTATAATGCGTTTGCGGTGTACTTAAACGGAGTTCACATGGGGTATATCCCCAACACGCAGGCCGATTTAACATCTGCGGAGCTTCATGATTACGCTGTGCAAGCATTACAGGCGGCACGGGCAGGTTCAATGGTAACGGTTAATGAACGGGTGACAATTGAGGAACGGCGCGTTCCCAATAGCGAAAGAATACAACGTGGTGATATGCTTCAGGTTTTGTCGCGTTCGTTTACGTATGAAATGACGGCACTTGCAATCTACGTAAACGGAAGTTATGAGGCAACAGTACGCAATCAAGCCGCGGTTGACCAAGTTTTGCTTTTGCTTGGGCAGAACTGGGCGAATGAAAACACTGTAAGAACAGAAGTCGTAGAGCAGTGGGAAATTCGGGAGGTATCTGTCTGTGCGGTTGAACATGAGTTTCTCACGCCAGACCTAGTATATAATCGCCTATCGCGCAGGGTTAATCGAATTTACACATACAGAGTGCAGAGCGGAGACACGCTTAGTCGTATTGCAACAAGGTTTGATACTTCTGTGCAAGCTATTTCGGCGCGTAACGGCTTAACCACTACGAATATTTTTCCTGGCGAGCGTTTGAATATTTATACACAAATGCCACTTTTGACAATCCGCACAGTAGACCATATTGCATCAACCGAACCAATTGAAATGCCTGTGAAAACGCGGAATAATCCAAGCTTGCCGCAAGGGCAAGTGTATACAATTCAAGCTGGGCAACCTGGCGAACAGCAAGGTATTTTAGAAATCATTCGTGAAAACGGCATTGAGCGCGAGCGGCATATGCTAGAGCCAGTAGTACTACGCGAGCCAGTGTTGGAAATAATATATGTAGGAACAGGCCCAGCACAAGCAGGTGTACGATAATGGATATGATTGCAGGTATCGTGGTGTGGATTCTAACTGCCGCGTTTGGCTACAATGCGTTTGCGGTTTACATGGACGGGCAACACATTGGGTACATTCCTATACAGGCGGAATTAACTTCCGAGACGCTTCATGAGTACGCTGTTATGGCGTTACAAGCTTCACATGGAGGTATATCAGTTCGTGTTAATGAACAGGTGACAATTGAGGAGCGACGTGTTCCCAGCGGTGCAAGAATGACGCGTGGGGAAATGCTTGGGTTATTAAGTCGTAATTTTTCATTTGAAATGGAAGCACTTGCGATTTATGTGGACGGAAGCCATCAAGCAACAATGCGCAACCAAGCTGCTGTTGCTGCGGTTGAACTTATGTTACAAGAGCCATTTTTCTCAGAATACACAGTGCGAGCAGAATTTGTTCAAGACTGGGAAGTAAAACCAGTATACGTTTGTTTCAGCGAGGTATGTTCGCGTGGTACGCGTGTGTACCCAATTGACTCACCCGAAATCGCGCATTTACGGCTATCACGCGAGGTGCGTAATCCAAATTATTTTCACACTATACAAACTGGAGATACGCTTAGTCGTATTGCAATGCAGTTTGACGTATCGGTAGAAAGCATACTCCACGCAAACCATATAGAAGCTAGCATGGTCATATTTCCTGGGAGGAGCTTGGTTATTCCCAATTATCCAACACCAGTTTTGATGGTGCGTACATTCGACCATATCACTGTGCTTGAGCCAATTAAAATGTCTGTGGAAATGCGAGAAAACCCAACATTGCCGCAAGGTCATGAGTATATTTATCAAGAGGGGCAAGCTGGTTTAAAGGAAGTTATTTGGGAAGTTGTTCGCGAAAACGGCTTTGAAATTTCGCGGAATCACTTGGAAACAACTGTGTTAATCGAGCCGATAGTGGAAATTATAATAGTAGGGTCTTGAATTTGATGGGAGGCAGAAATGTCTGCAAGGATTCTGGTAGTTGACGATGAAAAGACTATTGTTGACATAGTAACATACAATTTGCGCAAAGAGGGTTACGAAACAATTGAAGCGCATGATGGTAAATCTGGGTTGGAGTTAGCGTTGTCGCAGAATCCAGACTTGGTGATTTTGGACATAATGATGCCGGGGTTGGACGGCTACGAAGTTTGCACGCGCTTGCGCAAGGTAAGCCAAGTGCCTGTAATCATGCTTACTGCGAAGGCGGAGGAAGCCGACAAGGTATTAAGTTTCGAGTTGGGCGCAGATGATTATATTACAAAGCCATTTGGGGTGCGGGAATTACTTGCGCGTGTTATGGCGAATTTGCGGCGTGGGAATATGAATGCGCCTGCGTCTGGCGGGTCGAATAAACTTGTGTTTGGTGAACTTAGTATTGACCTTGATATGTTTGAAGTGCGGCGCGGGTCGGACGTAATAGACCTTACGCGGCGCGAATTTGAACTTGTAAAATTTCTTGCAACGCAGAATAATCAAGTGTTTACCCGCGAAGCATTGTTGGAAAAAGTTTGGGGCTATGAGTATTTTGGAGACGTTCGCACGGTTGACGTTACCATTCGACGGTTACGCACAAAGCTTGAAGTCACGCCCGATACGCCCACTTATATTCTAACAAAACGCGGGGTTGGTTATCATTTTACGCAGGCATTTGGCGATGCGCTCAATTAAAACAAAATTAATTACTATTTATGCCGCTGTGGTTTTAGTTGTTATGACCGTTAGCGGCACGTTTATGTTGTTTACAGTTCGTAATATGGAAATTGACCAGACAGAGGATAATTTGCGACAGCGTGCCGAGACTATTAATAATCATATCGTGCAGGTGTATGGGCGTGATGCTATTCTTCGTGCGCAGGGTTGGCATTTGTTTGGACTAAGTGAGCATGAACATGATATAGAGGGCGTGTTGTTAAGCGACTTGGGGATTCCAATTGCACCATGGGAATTTGTTGAAAACGAAGTGCGTTTTAATGACCGTTCGCTTATGGAAGCGTTGACGGGTTCGGAATCGTTTAATGTGGGCAGTTTGGGGCTTGATATTACTGGCGCGGAACATCAATGGTTTACTTTCGCAATGCCCGTTACCGTTGACGACGATAATTTTATAATTTACACCCGCGTGCGCATGTCTTATATGAATGAAAGCCTTAGCCGCCTAACGCTTAACCTCGTGTTGACTGTGCTGGTCGCGCTGGTGATTACGGTGGTTTTTTGGTTCTTTTTAGGAAGCACCATTACAAATCCTATTGTCGCGCTTACTCGCCATGCGAAGGCTATTGCTTCGGGCGATTTTTCTCGGGAAATTGAAGTTGTGGGCAATGATGAAATCGGGCAACTTGCATACGATTTCAACCACATGTCGCAGGAACTTCGCGCATCATTGAGTCGCATTACCAGCGAAAAAAACAAACAAGAGGCGTTTTTGCAAAATACTTCGCACGGAGTATTGGCATATGATGCCACGGGAAAACTGATTCATGCGAACAACGCCAGCGGCGAACTTCTGCATGGTATGGATTTAAACACTGTGAATGTTCATCATACGTTAAAACTTTTGGGTTACGACCCAGACGATATTTTCAAAATGCGCCCTGGTGAAGTTCGCGAATCCGTTCACGAGGAAGAGGATTATTTTCTCTACGCGACAATTACCCCTTACACCAGTGAAACGGGTTTGGTTGACGGATATGTTATAGTTCTGCAAGACATCACCCGCCAACAAAAACTTGACAATATGCGCAAGGAATTTGTAGCCAATGTGTCACACGAACTTCGTACTCCACTAACCAACATCAAAACATATTCCGAGACGCTATTAGACGGCGCAATCGAAGACCGCGAAATTTCCATGAAATTTCTAAAGGTAATCGACGACGAGGCTTCGCGAATGTCTCTGCTAGTCTCCGACCTTCTGGAACTTTCCCGCATAGATTCAAAACACGTAGCGTTGGAAATGGACATGGTAGACCTAGTGGCTCTACTTCGCTTATCAATACGGCAGGGGCAAATTCTAGCTGAACAGAAAAACCAGAAAATCACCTTCACTCCACCAGAGGGCGCGTGTTTCATAGAGGCCAACGCAGCCCGCATAAATCAAGTAATTTCAAACATTTTATCCAATTCCATAAAATACAGCCCCAACTCAACCACTGTAAAAATAACAATGGAAACCACCGAAAAGTACTACCGCATTTTCATACAAGACCAAGGAATGGGAATCCCTCCCGAAAGCCTAAACCGCGTATTCGAGCGTTTCTACCGAGTAGACAAAGCCCGCGCCCGCGCCCTAGGCGGCACAGGCTTAGGTTTAGCCATAGTAAAAGAAATAATGGAAGAACACGGCGGCAGGGTATACGCTTCAAGCAACCCAGGGCAGGGAACAACAATGGTACTAAGATTCAACAGGCTTGCGGAGGAGATATAAGGTCAAAAGATTTAAAGTCAAAAGATTGAAGGTCAAAAGATTGAAGACCTTGGGGACGCTGTCCCCAATACCCCTGCAAGGGGACACAGTCCCCTTGACCCCGTTATTTTGCGGCATTACAGCTTCGTTAGATTTTTACTCAACTAAAGGCGCAAATGTTAAAATTTTTTGGAGAGGGGGTTTGGGGGAGAACCTTTTGTTTTACAAAAGGTTCTCCCCCAAGGTCTTAATCTTTTAATCTTTCAATCTTTTAATCTCTAAGGGTGCTTTATGAAAAAGAATGAAATTTTTGCTGGTTTTAAATCTGTTTTTATTTTGGCATTGGCCGCGCTTGCGGTTTTGCAGCTTAGTCAGCTCTGGTTGGTTAATTTGACTAATCGTAGCTTTTTTATGTATTTGCAGGCTCGTTTTCCGCCAGCCGCGCCAGATGGTCAAGGGGCTTGGGCGCGACCGTTTCGGGTTGTTTTTGGAGATGGTTATTTTGATATGCGATATAGCGGGATTGCGGATTCTTGGGAGTGGGAGTTTGGCGAAAGGGTCTTGGTTGCTGTATTGCAGGACGGGGATTTTGTTGGTTCTGGCGAGGTTGACATGTCGCGTGTTTTGTCGCGGGCTGTGTTGGTTTATGAGTATGCGTTTCCTATGTGTGCAGAGCAGTTCGCGCAGGCGTTGGGTCGGCGTAATGGTGCGTTGCTTACCGACGCGGGCATAGGTACGTTTTCTAGTGTGGCAATTCAGCCGCCTTGTGAGGGTGATAACGCGTTACGTGTGTTTTTTATGGACGATATTTACATGTGGGAGTTTGTATTGCCGTTTAATAGGCGGCATGTGTTGGAGGATTTTGTTGTTTCTATACCTCCAGCAAATCCTTTGCGATTGCATTTTGTGGCTACGGATGATGGTTTTTTACCTGTGGCGGAAAATGGGTTCGCGTATTTTACGATTGTGGCGGAAAATCCATTTCGTGATGCAAATGGAATGCTAACAATCACAAGTATGCGTGGGCAGGTTGAGTCGTTTTTTGGGAATCCAGCAACAATTATTCCAGGGGTTAGTGCTGATGGGATTCTTACGTTTTCCAACATAAACACTATGGTGCGATACCTTGAAAATGACGTGTTGGAGTATGCAAGTTTCCGTACAATTGGGCGAACAACGCAACAAAATCTTATGGTAGATTTTTCGGCGGCGTTGGCATTTGTATTGGACGACCCGCATGTTACCAACGAAGTATTTTTGAGAAATTACGAGCAACGTGGACGCGAGAATGTCTTTTGGTTTGATTATGTAATAGATAATCACCCATTGATTTTGGAGGAAGAATGGCCAACTCGGCCGCATTGCACAGACCCATTACGTGCGCCAATAGAGGTAGTTGTAGACCATGGGCGAGTTGTGCGTTATCGGCGGATTGTGTATACATTTCGTACCAGTTCGACGCTGACATGGAAGAATGCGGTGGAATATGATGAATTTTTCACGTTAGGTTTTCCGATTGGGGAGGGGCCAGATATTGGGCTAGAGATGTTGGTGGAGGTTGGCAATGGAATGGGAGCGCGCTAAGAATATTTTGCTCATTGCGTTTGTGATTTTGAATTTGGGGCTTGCAGGGCTGTTGTTTTTGGAAGACCGCCGATATACGCTATCGTCGGACAGGGTTAGTCATATTAACATGGTGTTGTCGGAGAACAATATAAATTTGTACACTACGTTAATGCGGCGGTTCGCGCCTATGCGGCATTTGGATATTTCGGGGTTTTATTATGACATTGACATGTTGCTGGAAATTTTTTTCGAGGACGTTACTGATGTTGTGCAGGAAGAAGCGTATCTTTTCACCAGAGGTTCACAGCGGCTAGAAATATCTAACGGATTTATTTCCTTTGACAATAACCATAATTTAGGCGAGAATAGAACAGCTATTTCGCGTGCGGAAGCGATTGCCACTGCGGAAAATTTCGTGATGCAACATTTTCCAGATTTCGTGCGGGACATAGTGTTTGACGAAGACAGGGGCATTTGGGTAATTTACAGGCAAGAGTATCGCGGGCAGTTGATTTACTCAAATCGTATAGAAATTTTTGTTACTTCGTATGGAATTACACTAATCGACATGCAGTTTGGGCAGGTGTTGGGGCATGGTGCAACGCCACGCATGATTTTCGCGCCTGATGAAGTGCTGCTTACTTTCATGCAACGAATGCGGTATTATCGCGCAATTCACGACCCTATTTTCATAGTTAGCATGGATATGGTATATTTGCAGGAGTTCGCGTCCGACCAGCCAGAGCAAATATATCCTGCCGTGCCATTTTACAGGATTTTCATACATGACACCGATTTACCATTTTTAATAAACGCGTATACAAATGTAATGACAGAGTAGGGTGTGTTCTCGCGCTTTACTTATCCCAAGGGGGCTTTTTTATGCGGCACACGGTAATGATAGTTGATGATGTTTTCACAAATTTATTGCAGCTTGAAGAAATTTTGAAAGATCTTTATGAAATAATTCCAATGTCCAGCGGCGAGCGGGCGTTGCAACGGCTGGCGAAAGGCGCAATGCCTGATTTAATTTTATTGGACTTGGTAATGCCCAGAATGGACGGCTTCGAGCTATTAGAAAAAATTAGAGAAAATGATGCATATGTAGATATTCCAGTAATTTTTGTAACCAGCGACGACGATGCTTTTTCTGAAGAAAAAGGGTTAAGAATGGGTGCGGTGGACTATATCAAAAAGCCCTATGAAGCCAATATAATTCGCATAAAAGTGCGCAACCACGTAGAACTAAAATCCTATCGCGATAATCTAACCGATAAAGTAAACGAGCGCACGCAACTACTAGAAGAACGCACACGAGAACTACAAGCAACCCACAACGCAGTAATAATGGGAATGTCCTTACTTTCCGAGAGCCGCGACAAAGAAACTGGTTCGCATTTGCTACGCATTCAGTCGCTAACACGCATAATTGCTACAAAAATTTCACATTGGTATCCCGCAATCTTAAACAAAGACATGGTTGACCTTGTGGCCACATATTCCCCTCTTCACGACATAGGCAAGGTAAGCGTACCAGACGCGGTGCTAAAAAAAAGCGGCAAACTAACCGCCGAAGAGTTCGAGCAAATGAAGTCACATACTCAAGGTGGCGGCGACCTTCTGCGTCAAATATCCAGCTTCATGCCAAATGAGTATAGCCAACTAGGCATAGCAATAGAAATAGCCGAAAACCATCACGAACGCTTCGACGGAACAGGCTACCCAGCCCGCCGCGCAGGCGAAGAAATTCCCCTATCCGCCAGAATAGTAGCAGTAGCAGACGTATACGATGCACTAAGAAGCCCCCGCACCTACAAGCGCGGTCTATCCCACAAAGAGGCCCTAAGCATAATCCTAAAAGGCGACGGCAGAACTCAACCAGCCCATTTCGACCCCTTAGTACTAAAGGCATTCGCCGAGACTCACGAAACAATACGCCAAGCCTACGACAGCAACCCCGACCCGTCGCTGATAGGGAGTTAAGGTCAAAAGATTTAAAGTCAAAAGATTTTAAAGTCAAAAGATTTTAAAGTCAAAAGATTTAAGACCTTGGGGACGCTGTTCACAGTGGCGCAGCGAGCGCAAGCGAACGTTTCCCGCGCCAATACCCCTGCAAGCTTTAAAAAAGCTTGACCAAATTTTGACGTTGGAATTTAAAAATGAGTGGGGAATTTTTTTGAGGTGATTGTTATGGTTGCATATCAGTTTGAGGCTACGACTGAAAATGGATTTATACGAATACCTGACGAGTATAGTCGGAAAATCGGAGCAAAAATAAAAGTCATCGTTTTGGACGATGACGGTGATATTGATGTTGACTGGGACGAACTATTCCCTCCGACTGTAGATACAAGCGTTTGGAAGTTCGATAGGGAGGAAGCTAATGCCCGTATTCCTTGATACAAACGTGCTGGTGTATCTATATTCAAATACAGAATCTCAAAAGCGTGACGCAAGTATATCTCTGTTCAAAAAATATACCTGTGTAACAAGTACGCAGGCACTAAATGAATTTTGCAATGTGTATATCCAAAAGTACAAAATTTCAAGCAAGGAATTGAAAAAATTCATAGGAAACATAATCAAATCGTGTGATGTGCGATTAGTAACCGAACAAATTATCATAGACGCAATAAACTTAAACAACAAATATGGATATTCTTACTACGACTGCCTAATATTAGCGTCGGCACTGGACAGCAACTGCAACACCCTATTTTCTGAAGACCTCCACAACGGACAAACAATAGAATCCAAACTAAAAATAACAAACCCATTCACCAACCTCCCCACTCAAGTACAGGCGCAGAAATAAAGTTTTTTGGAGAGGGAGGATTGGGGGGAGAACCTTTTCTTCACATTCCTTTCGCTTCGCATTAGGGAATATGACATCAGAAAAGGTTCTCCCCTCAAGGTCTTAATCTTTTAAATCTCTAATCTTTATCCTTTAAATTTTCGATAGTGGTTTGCCATTAGCTTGTCGCTTCCTAGTACGTGGTCTACTAGCCAGTTTACTATTACGTTTTTTATTTCTGTTTCTATTTTCGCACGGTCTGTCTCGGCGGCTACGCGGGCGCGTAGGGCTACTACTTCTTGTACGAAATCATCGTGTTGCTTTTTGTGAATTGGCATTGCTGGGTAGCTGGATTCTGTCATTAGGGATTCTTCGTTGGCAAAATGGTTTAGGGTGTAGTTGGCTAAAAAGTCTATTGTGTCTTCTACTTTTACGTCTTCGTCGCTTAGGGCTGCATCAGTTACTTTTTGCACCAGACGGAAGATTTCTTGATGTTCGTTGTCTACTTGTGTGTTGCCTGTTTCGTAGGTTTTATTCCATATCATGATGGTACCTCCAGAGGATTTTATCTATAAACCTTGTTTGAAAGGCTGATAGTACTATGAGAATTAAAGTTTATGGGTGTCGGGGGTCGTTGCCCACAACACGAGAGATTGCATCTAAGTACGGTAGTAACACATCTTGTATAGCTGTTGAAACTAAGGAACAGGTGTTGATTTTGGACGCTGGTAGTGGGATTGCGCAAATGGATAGGTTGACAAAGATTTTTTCGCGTAAGGACAAACCATTTGAGATATTGTTAAGCCATTTGCATGTAGACCACTTGATTGGGCTAACGGTGTTTAGTAAGGTGTGGATAAATAGTCCCGACGAGCTTGTTCGGATTTACACGTTAAGCCGCGACGAAAGACCACTTAAAGAGCAGATTTTTGGGTTGTTCCAGCCGCCATACTGGCCTGTTTCTATGGTGAAGTTTGCTAATGTGGAGTGTATCGAAATACATGCAGATGTGCCGTTTCAAGTTGGTGACTTTACGGTGACACCGTTTATGGCGGCGCATCCCGACAAAACTATATCATTTCATATAACAGATGGCAACTGGTCTGTGGTGCATTTGTTGGATAGCGAAACGCCTGCGTTGTCGTCGGAGGACTGGGACGTGTTGGTTGAATATTGTAAGGATTCGGACTTGGTAATCTTTGATGCGGCGTATTCGGATATTGATTATCTGGATAAGAAGGGCTGGGGTCATTCCACTATGGAGGACGGGTTCAAGTTGGCGGAGGCATCTGGGTGTAAGAAGATGATGTTTACGCATTTGGGCTTTGAGTACGGCGACCAAGAGTTGGAAATTTTTGAATCGCAGGCGGTGGCTATGGGGGATAAGTATATTTTTGCGCGTGATGGTTTAGAGTTGGCGTTTTAGGAACTGTCAAGAAATAACTTGGACAGATTCCGCAGGATTTTTGTGCGAGGGCAAGGAAGCGGAAACCGCGCGTGCCCAAAGGCACGTAAGGCTTTCCGCTGACGCAGACATCGTGCAAAAAGACAAGGAAGATGTTCAAGTTATTTTTTGACAGTTCCTTAGTGTTATTCGCGGGGTGGGCGTGGGCCCCAACGTGGGTTTCTTGTTCCTGTGAACTCAAAACCAGCGTCGAAATGTCCGTATACATGATAAATTACTTCGGATGCGGTTACAAGTTCAAACCCTTGGTAGAGTAACGAGGGGATTACCATTGCCATTGCGTCGATAGTGGATTGGCGGTTGTCGTGTAGCACGATAATCGCGCCGTCGCGAGCGTTGTACATAATTATGTCGTAGATGATGTATTCGTCGCGGTGATACCAGTCTTGAGGGTCTATGCCCCAGTTAAGTATGGAGTAGCCAAGTTCGTGGGCTGTGTCGAACACACGGGTGTTTACTGCGCCATATGGTGCGCGGAACATTGACGGTGGTGATTGACCTGTTACATATTCAATAATCGCGCTGGTGTCGATAATTTGTGCAGTGATTTCTTCTTCGGTAAGCCGTGACATGTTTTGATGATTCCACGAATGCCCAATTATTTCATGCCCTGCGTTAAATGCGCGTAAGATGGTGTTTGGGTTGCGCCCCACGAGGTTGCCAATTACGCAGAATGTAACGCGCACATTGTACTCGTCTAAGATGTCTAGTAGGTATGGGGTTAGCCATGTTGGGCCGTCGTCAAAGGTAAGGGCTATCATTGGAGCGCGATACTGACCTGCTATCCGTGTGGGAATTGTTCCTTCTGATGTTGGGTATGCAGGGAGGTAATACTCTTCTTCGTAATTGTAGTACTCGGAAGAATCTGCATACTCGTATGAATTTTCGTAGTCTTCGTAGTTCTCATCATAGTTGTAGTAATCCTCGTTGTTGTCCAACTCCGAATAATCTAAATCATTTGGGGGATTTTCCTCAACAATATATTCGTAACTGGCTTCGAGACGCACATTTGGCTCTGACTGCATGTAATCGGTGTAAAGCGGCTGTGCCGCTGTCGCTGCTGCTGGAAAATCTGCTAAGGGTACAGCCGTAGGCACGCTGTTTCTACCATTGCCATTCTCCGCCCCAATAGAATACTGTAGTGCCACAACGCCCCCCACCGCAAGAACAATCATTGTAAATAACGCAAAATATTTTACTCTTCTTTTTAAAATCACTTTATCCGCCCTTTTTGAACGCATAATACATTACCCCCGAATCTCAAAAATGCTGAATCTTGTAGAAAAAAAGTATAAACGACAACTCTACATTAGTCAAAGACACATTATGCTATGCGCGATTCTTTCTGTGCGTGAGACTTTTTTCGCCGATGACATGCATTGGTAATCTCCGTATACATCTCAAAGCCATGAACAATTTCCTAGCCTATAAAAAAACCTTGGGGTAGAACTTTTTCACAAAAGTTCTATTGCCCAAGGTTTTTGTTTAGGAAATGGTATCTGGCTTCGAGATGTATATGAAGCCTGCTAATTCATGTTATCGGCGAAAGGCGGCTGTGCCGCTGTCTCTGTCGCCTCAACTTCAGCTTCATTATTATCGCTATCGTCGTCGGGGATTTTGGCTATTGAAACTACTGTTGTTTCTGCGTCCATGTTGATTAGCTTTACGCCCGACGCATAGCGACTTTGTACAGAAATATCGGCTATTCGGATACGGATTACTACGCCTTCGGAGTTTATCAGCATTAGCCCGTCGTTTTCGGATACGGCTTCTATGCCTATTAGGCTACCTACTCTTTCTTTTGGCTTGTAAACGATTAAACCTTTACCGCCGCGGTTTTGCCCTCTGATGTCTTTTACGGGGGTTACTTTTCCGTAGCCATTGGTGGAAACTAATAGGACTTGGCCATCTGCTACGGTCGCGCCTATTATTTCGTCGTTTTCGCGTAGAGTCATGCCCTTTACGCCCATTGCCATTCTGCCTACGGCGCGGGCTTGTTGCTCTTGGAAGCGGATTGCCATACCATGTCTGGTGGCTAGGAATAACTCGCGTTCGCCATCGGAGCGTAGAACTTCTATCAAAGTATCATCTTCGCGGAAGACTATTGCGTTTATGCCGCCCTTGTGTATGCGGGAATACTGGCTTAATGGGGTGCGTTTTACTAGACCTTTGCGCGTCACCATTATTAGGAAGCCGTCCCAATCGTTTTTGGTTACGGGAATCATTGCGGCTACTGTTTCGCCATTGCTTAGGTTTAGCAGGTTTACTAAGGGCATTCCTTTTGCTTGTCGCCCAGCTTCGGGGATTTCAAAGGCACGCAAGCTGAACGCCCGCCCGCGTGTTGTGAATACTAGAATATGGTCGTGGGTGTTTGCAACAAATAGGTCTATTACCCAGTCTTCTTCGCGGGTTTGCATTCCTATTACGCCGCGTCCACCGCGCCCTTGACTGCGATATGTGTCTAGCGGGATTCGCTTGATGTAGTTCAAATGAGATAGGGTTATTACGCTTTGTGCATCGTCGATTAGGTCTTCTAGGTTGATGTCCCCTGCGTCGAAGACTATTGCAGTGCGGCGTGGGTCGCCGAATTTATCCTTGATTTTGGTTAGCTCTTCGTCTAGGACTTGTAGTAGATAGTTTTCGTCGCTTAGGATTCGTTTTAGCTCGGTTATTAGGGCTTGTAGTTCGGCGTATTCTTCTTCTAGCTTTTTCTTTTCAAGACCAGTCAAGGCGCGCAGACGCATGTCCACGATTGCTTGCGCTTGAATTTGCGTGAACTCAAATTTTTCGATTAAGCGGTCGCGGGCTTGCGTGCCGTCACTGCTTGCGCGGATTAGCGCGATTATTTCGTCAATGTGGTCTTGGGCACGCAGTAGACCTTCTACTATATGGGCGCGGCGTTCGGCTTTGGCTAGGTCAAACTGTGTGCGTCGCGTGATTACTTCTTTCTGATGGTCAATGTAATGCTCAATTATTTCCGATAGATTTAAAATTTTCGGCTCGTTTTTGACAAGGGCGAGCAAGATTATGCCGTGGCTTTCCTGTAACGGCGATAGCTTGTAAAGCTGGTTTAGCACTACGGATGCGTTAGCGTCTTTGCGAAGCTCTATGATTATACGAACACCGTTTCGATTGGACTCGTCGCGAATATCGGTTATGCCGTCAATTTTTTTGTCTTTTACTAGGTCGGCCATTTTTTTGACTAAATTGGCCTTGTTTACTTGGTACGGAATCGCCGTGACGCGAATTTGCTCGCGTCCAGATTGCCCAGCGAGTGGCTCAATTGTTGCGTCGGCGCGCAGAATTACCTTGCCGCGTCCAGTGCGGTAGGCATCACGAATGCTTTCTGTGCCAAGAATCGCCCCGCCTGTTGGATAGTCGGGGGCTTTTACTATGTCAATCAAATCCTTGATTGGAGTTTCTACGCCCTCGCGCATGTCGGCTATTCGTTTCAAAACGGCGGTAATTACGTCCGTCAAATTGTGCGGCGGAATATTCGTTGACATTCCCACCGCGATTCCCGTTGAACCATTTACCAGCAAATTCGGGAAACGGGCAGGCAAAACGGTTGGCTCAGAAAACTGCTCGTCGTAGTTGGGCGCGAAGTCTACCGTTTCCTTTTCGATGTCGGTTAGCATTTCCATAGAAAGCCGCGACAAACGCGCTTCGGTATAACGATGCGCCGCCGCTGCGTCGCCGTCCATAGAACCAAAGTTTCCATGCCCATCAACCAATACATAGCGCATGGAAAATTCCTGCGCCATACGTACCATTGCGTCATAGATAGAAGAATCGCCGTGCGGGTGGTACTTACCCATGGTATCGCCCACAATACGCGCCGATTTCTTATACGCCGCATTGGGCGCGAGGTTTAACTCGCTCATTGCGTACAAAATCCGTCGGTGAACAGGCTTTAACCCGTCACGTACATCTGGCAACGCACGCGCCACAATAACACTCATTGCATAATCCAAATACGACTTCTGCATCTCTTCTGTAATGTCTATTCCCTTTATGCGTGGGTTGTCCACGACATCTTGATTAGTATTATCCATATCGCTCATTCAACTCATGTCTCCCATTTCATTAGAGTTTTCCGCTTTATCTCCCTAATTATACCAAAATTTTAATTAAATTGATAGTCTTTTCGTTGACGGTTTTGTAAGCGTAAAATCTTTGGGGTGCGCCAACTTTTTCTTGTCTTTCTAGCCCCTACTTGGAAAGACACGCTTTGGGAAAAACTTGTTGACATACACACGCATAATGTTAAAATACATTTCGGACTTATACTTATATTTTGTCGAACTTTACTTGTAAAAGGTTACAAACATGAGCAACATTATAGGAAAAATGGGAACACGCCCTAGCAGAAGAATGCAACCGCCCTTTGGAAGACATTGAAAAAATTCAGCGCGAATTGCTGACGGTGTAGTTTATTCCAAGATAGACGGCATTTTGGTCGTCTTGCGAGACACCAATGTATCTTTTGGTGATGGCGTAGGAACTGTGATTGTAAATTTCCATTAGAATTACGGGGGACATTCCGCCACTCCATGAGTGGTAGCCGAAAGTTTTGCGTAGTGAGTGACAGCCTACCTTGTGTATTACGCCTATTGCGTCGGCGGCTTCGCTTATTAGGCGGTATGCATGTACTCGGCTGATTGATTTTCCTGTACTTAGATTGATTATTAGTGCTTCGCCTTGTTTTGCTTGCGGGTAGTATGATTCTAATGCTTTGATGATGTTTTTGTGTAGGGCTATGATTTTGTTTTTGCCTGTTTTCTTTTCGGTGAGGGTGAGGGTGATGCTTTTGCGAATGCGGCAGTTTGCGAAGTCGTAAACGTCTTCGCATTTTAGGCGAAGAATGTCGCTTATGCGTAGTGCTGTGTGCAGTGCTACTGTGACTAATACTTGGTTACGTAAATGCCCTTTGTTACGGTAATACGCGAGAAACGCTTGTACTTGACGCGGGTCGCGGATTGGTTCTGTTAGTGCCATGATAGTTCCTCCTAAGATTTAAGTTAATTAAGTTGATAGTCTCCCATGTAACATAATATCTATTGTGTTACATAGTTCGAGCAAAGCCCCAATTTTGCAGGGGTTTGCACAATATAATTCCGACCTCTCCGCGAAGATGAAATTCATCTTCGCTTTTTTTTGTTGATTTTACTGAACCGCTGGACATGTAACACAATGATTTTGCTCCATTTTCAAGAGCATTTGCAACATGATTTAATCCATGATAGCATATGAAAAACACAGCAATGGAGCGGAAAACGGAACTTTTGCGGTGTACCCCTTGATGTATCAATATCGTAAGCGTCAAATAGAGCCGCGTATGTACAGAGGCGGCTCTATTTGACGCTTACGCGGTATCGCCCGCAATTTGCGACATATAAAAACCGCCCGAAGGCGGCAATTATTGACGTAGGCGCATTGACTAACGTATAATGTTATCTATAAGGTTATAGACCTATAAAGGAGTGATTTCAATGTCCCAAGCATTTGCGGTCAGATATGATAATCGCCGTCCTAATATACCAAACGCTGAAACATCTGTAGTGCCTGTTGAAAATTTTCAAAAAAACAACACTACAAGACAATACGACAGTCTTAGTGAGTTGTTCGATGGATATGTCGGTGAATTAAAATGTGATGAATATGACTTTGGTGATGATGTAGGACGTGAAAAAATATGGTGAAATATAACCCAACATAAGGCGATATTATAATTATGGATTTCAACCCAACAAAAGGGCGCGAACAAAAAGGTTTGCGCCCTGCACTTGTAATAAGCAATGCAGAATATTACCGCATGACAAAACTTATAATCGTATGCCCAATCAGCAATACTGAAAACACTTTTCCGTTAGACTTAAAATTAGATGCAAGGACGAAAACTACAGGCGTAATTTTATGCCAGCATATTAGAACTGTTGACCCAGAGGTTAGAACTGTATCATTTATAGAACGTCTACCAACTGACATTTTGAAAAATGTGTTGAATAGAACGGGATTGTTTTTCATACATAAATAATCCAGCTTTTTATAATAATTATGTTATGGTGATTACAATGCCGCTAAAATACAGGGCTTTGTGATTGTTTTGTTACTAACCCGTTATTGATAATCAAAAAAGTACCCTGCATTTTTGCAAAAGTAATCGCATTTACTCGACACGGTCTGAATCAAATTCGTTATTGGTGTCGTATTTTTCGGCTAGGTCAATACCTGTTCGTATTGCTTCGTCAACCTCTTTTTCCAGTTCCTCAATTGTGATGCTTTGCGGTATTATTTGAAGCGGAATCCAATGTTCAAAAATATCGAAATAGCGGTTGTCTATTTCATTGTACTTTTCAGAATTTATGTCAACCGTCCAATCTGCGAAAAACTCATCTCTACTTGTCATTGTATCAAACCTCCTAGAATATCATCGAATTTTTTAATAGTTTCGGGAAAGTATTGTTGCAGAACCGCAAGGCGTGCGGGGTCAAATTGCGCTTCAAACAAATGCGCGAAAGCTTCCGTACTTGGTAGAATACTCTTCCAGTAGCCTTTGTCCCAATGCCCGTAATACCCTTTTATCTTACTTGTGTTTCCCGTACTGCTTAACCCGTGTAAAATATCAGAAACAGAAGATAGCAATTCCCTATCTTCTCCCCGCATTACTTCCCCTAAAATCCTATATGCATCCGTTTTGCGCTTTGTTCCCGCCGTCCTCATCGTATTTCTTATTAAATTATTGTAATCCAAGTTAAGCGTACTATCAAGCGCGGAAATATGCTCACTGCTTGCACGGTTGGCATAGTCAATTAAATGCCCTTGTTCATGGAAAAAGGTTGTACCGCTTCCACGTTTATTGCTTAGGTCGTTGACAAAGTTCATGTGAATACGCTTTTCGCGAGGGCTATACCATGCACCCTTCGCCGTTCCTGTGGAAACGCTGTTGTTTGGTACGAAGCGATTGAAAACTTCTTTCGCTTTGTTTGTACCGTTGTTGAAACGCTGGATAAGTACTTCCCTATATCCGGGGGTAATGCCGCTTATACTATCCACTTTTTCGGTGAAGGATTTAAGCGTAGAATCCATTTCTTGCAGGTTGCTTTTATCGCCGCCGTCAACGAATGTTTTCTTCCATTCGGGATATTTCATTTCGTTTGGTACATAGTATGTTTTGCCGCCTTCGTCCCGTGCCGCCCGTTGTCCTACGTTATCGTCAAAGTGGGGAACGGTCGTGCTTCTGCACCATGGGTGAAATGGAGGCACGGTAACGCCAACTTTGTAATCATCTATTCGGATAACAATACCGTCCATTTTGCGGCATATCTCCGAAGTTTTTTTGTCCAGCGTTGCAAGGATTCTAATTAATTCAACTTCTAATTCACGATATACCGCTTCTTTCGCGATTGCGACAATCGCCGCCGATTCAGTCATAACAAGCCGTGCGGCGTTGCTCTTACTGGTATTTAGCTTGTCAGCAAGGTTATTAATTAACACATTTGACGGCGTTCCTGTAATCAAACCTTGTGTTAGCTGTGTTTGCAATTCATTTACAAGCTGGTCTTTATCTCTCCAAATTCTATCCGAAAATGTGAGATTATCCAACGTCCACGGTTTGCGTAGCAGGCTTTCAATTTGTGTTTCGTCTATGCCAGCAATATCCCAGCCGATATTAAAACCGCTTTGAACTTCAAAAATTGGGTGATAAAAGTTGTCAAGGAATTGCCGTTTCATAAGACTATCCACGGAATCTAACTGATTGCCAAATAACCGCTCCATCGTGTGCTGGGTCTGGAGTTGCAGGGCTTCAAGGCGGGAAATATGCACCCGTGCGGATGCGTTTCAAGTTGTCTTATCCATTGCCCGCTTACCGTGTTTTGTTTCGCATAGTCAATGTATTCTTCAACAGTCCAGCGAAATTCTGCTAACTCATTAGCATTTAACAGGCGGCGAGCTTCTGCAAGGTCAATTTGATTGTTTGTTGCAAAGCGATTATACCAGCCCGATATTTGATTTTGTAAATCCATTTGCGCGTTGGAGAAAATGCGTTCCATGCTTTGAATATGATTTTCGCCCGTTGTTGTTGTCATTTCCTCTATTGCTTCAAACCGTTGCTGCCAATAGTCGGTGTTTCTCATACTTCATCAATTTCAATCGTTTGCACAAAAATATTGTCATTACTGTGCCTTTTTCCGATTTTAATAACACTTTCGTAAATTCCTAAATGCGGATTATCAATGTCAAGTTGTACAAGATAGTTCATTAAGCACTTGCCCCTGCGGTATCTTCATATTTACGCTTCATCTCAAAAGTTTTTAGTATATAGTTAGCATAAAATTTCTAAACTTAACCGCAGGTTGATTTTTTAATTGAAAACGCAACCTACCCAGTATGGTAAGTCCATTTAATTTTTGCTAACATGGATTTGTCCGAAAGGTAAGTGCGAAAGAAACAGAATGCGGGAGGTGCTTCATGTTAGATAATATTAGCGTAGGCAACCAAATTTTATTGCTGCGTAAACGAAACGGATTTACTCAAGATGAGTTGGCAGAAAAATTAGGTATCAGCGCACAGGCAATCAGTAAATGGGAAAACGGTCACACTTTGCCAGAAACAGCATTGCTTCCGTTGTTGGCAAAACTCTTAAATTGCTCAATTGATTCGATATTATCGCCAAACACGGTTAAAGAGGGTGACTTAATGAATTTTGGAAATTATGAGTGGCGTGTGTTGCAAGCAAATAATGACAGCGTACTTATTATCACGGAAACCACAATCGGCAAAGCCCCTTATAACGACCACATGGCTGACATCACATGGGAAAATAGCAACATAAGGAAATATCTAAACAACGAATTTTACGACAAGTTTGTTCCAGCAGAAAAATCACAGATAGTAAAAACAAAACTGAGCGACCGTAATAATCCGTGGTATGACGCAAGGTGCGGCAATTCTACATTCGATAAAATATTTTTGTTAAGCTATGATGAGGTTGTCCGATATTTTGGCGATAGTGGCGATTTGCAAAACAAAAAAGGCTGGTACTGGAAAGAACATGACGGAATTGCGCCCTGCGATGATAACTGTCATTTGCAATATGGCGATTGCATCTACGACCAATATAATGATGCGCGAAAGGTTCAAAATGCTAAGGGGGAAGATAATTGGTGGTGGCTACGCTCTCCCGGTCATGTGAGCCATACTGCTGGCAGCATAGGATATGTAGGCGAGTTGTTTCTTTGCGGTGATGATGTGTATAGAGTTGACGGCGGTGTTCGTCCTACTCTGTGGTTGAGCCTATGACAGCTTATGAGCTAATGATTAAGACCAACCGCGCCCTTATTAGGGGCATGACGTTTAACGATGTGCAAAAATTAAACATTGCTCGTCAGTTACGTGAAAACAGAATAACCGACGGACGCAAAAGAACCTTTGATGCGTATGCGTATCCAAAATTTTATATTCCGCCGCACAATAATGGAAAGAAACTTCAAACGATTATTCCCATGTCGCCTAAAACAAATATCGTTGCTGACAATGCTTACGAGTTTGAGATAATTCGCCTATTGCATTTATTCCAACCAGACGATGAAGTTGCCCATATGATTGAGGTGACAACAGACCGCTTGAAGCAAACTTGTTTTGGCTACCAAAGTTGCCATTATGCAGACTGCTTTGACGCAGGAATGATGGTGTTGCGCTTTTTATCTTTTGCCGTCACAGATGACCGCGATTGGATTAAAAAGCAAATTGATATGTACAACAATCACTTTGATGATAAACGTCGCCATAATGGTGTTCAGAAATATTATTGGCTCATTCTTTCCGATATGCCTTTTGAAATTGCAGAGCCGGAAATTATGCTCCAAAAAGAATATATCATTGACCACTTAAACCGCACTTACTTAATAAAAAACGGCAATGAGGATGTAGCCTTATATACAATGCGCAACGCATTATCTCGTTTGCCGGAGTATGCGTATATCAAAGACCGCAAGCCTTATGTTTGCGAGAAAACCGGGCGTTTTCAATTTAATTTGAGCAAGTAAACCAGCCAAAACAAGGAGGCATGAAATGAACAAACAATGGCTTTCACAGCTTGCTGATGCTGTTGAAACGAAATATGGCAAAGATGCGCGTGAGCGTATTTTTGGTGATATTGAAAGTATGGTAAACAAACATGAATGTTTGTCGGATTGGTTTGGAAAATTCACAAATAGCTTGGATGAACTTAATGATAAAGATTTTTTGCAAAAGATGATGGCAAACTTTTGTCCTTGCGGCGGTGATTACGAAAAAATCGGCAAGGCATACAGATACATTTATGACAAAAGCAACAGCTTGGCGGAGTTTGTAGATGCTCAAAGGCAATGGCATCTTGATGAATACGGAGATGCAGATGTCATGGAACTTCGTGGTAATGTATTGTATATGACAAAGCCGCTGGGTGATTCTACGGACATAGGAGGCTGCGGTAAGGGTTGCCATTGCTGGCTTGCTAAACATACAGATACTGTGGTGTCAGATATATTTTGCCATTGCTGCACCATTGGACATACAGGCCGCCCTTTCCAAGTTGCGTTCGGTGATGATATTAAAATGGAACTTGTCGAGAGCATTGTTTGCGGCGGCAATAAATGCGTAATGACAATTCTATTGCCTGAAAAAGAGAAGGTTAATATAGACGATTTAACACTATGCAAACATGGGTTCAACATATATTGCGAAATGCTGGCAGCACCCACCGGCTTTGAAGTTGTGCGGGAAAGAAACTATTCATACATCACGAGAGAAACATTAAGGCCAACCATGGTTATTTTTAATGTGACCGTTAAAAAAAATCATCATGAATTTGCAAGTAATCTAACACATCTCATTAAATCTGAAAAGGTTGGCAATCATTATGAACTCGTAAAAGATGACATCTTATTTGAAGCCTTGAAGAACAGTGGGTTTTCTATAAGCCAAGAGGATTCAATGTTAATAATGGATATAGCAGATTATGGAGTGGATTTGTCACAAGATAGCAAAATCAATATTTCTGTGGTGCGTACTCTGGAGGAATTGAAGCATTGGACGGCAATAAATCGTGGATATTTCGGGGATTTATATACTGATGAAGAATGGGAAGAAATCCACGACCAAAACAACGTCACCATGTATCTGGCAAGTTCCGCAAGCGTTCCAGCGGCATCCATGCTTACGATAACGGATGGCTCGGCGTGTATTGAACTGCTGCATACCCTTCCTGACTATAGAAAGAAAGGGCTTGCTTCGGTTATGATTAAACGAGCATTGTCTGATTTGTCAGCTCAAGGCGTATCCAAAGTAACCGTACAAACAGGTGCGGTTGACTTGTTTGCAAAAATCGGATTTTCGGTTGTTTGCGATAAATATGTAGCAAGATTAGCAAGCCCATAAAATTTGGTGTGGTAGTGGTTCTATTCGCCGGCATAAGAAATTAAAACATCCCGCAAAGCCCCTAATTTACACGGTTTGATGTGTGAAATAGGGGTTTTTTACATTTTCAAGAGGATATATTTTCGGAAAGCACTTGACAGCGGTACAACCCCAAATATTGCGATGTTATCGTACAACGGTTTATAAATTCAACTGATTGCACGGAAAATATATTTTTATTGCGAAACGGTAAAAAACTCTGCTATCCCAATTTAGAGTTGTTGGGCGATGCAGATTAAGAGCGCGATGAATACGCAACAGCTAATACGATAATAACCAAGGTTGCCCCATGCGGGGCTTTTCCTTGTGCAATGTATTAAAAGGCAGGTGAGGTGATGCCAAGGCAACGAAGTCCCAACAGAGATAACAAAACTCGAAGCCGTAAATCCAATCCCGAAGGGCGTAGCCTCCTTCGCAACGCATATCAAGATTGGTACTTCAAACGGCGCGTTCGCGAATATGAAGGAATTGGAATTGAACGCGACCTCGCAGGTTATCCCTATATTCAGCCACCTGTAGGCGTAGAACTATACGACCACGAAGGCAACCCCACCGACCAATTGGTCGCGGCTGAAAACATTGTGCGAAAAATACGCCGTGACGAAAGCGAAGGACTTGTATTACCTCACGGCTGGAACTTCCAACTCGTTTCTACAGGGGGAAAGCGACAGTTTGATACTAATGCAGTTATTCAGCGTTACGACAATCGCATTGCAATGACATTTTTAGCCGATTTCATTTTACTTGGACATGAGAAAGTGGGCAGTTTCGCGCTTTCAAGCGACAAGACACAACTTTTCGGCATAGCAATGGGAACTTTTCTAAACATGATATGTGAAGTGTTCAACAGCCAAGCCATACCACGCCTAATTCAAATGAACGGCGACGCATTCAAAGGCATAACCGCATACCCAGAACTCATCAACGGTCAGATTGAAACCCAAAACCTAGGTGAACTGGGCGAGTTCTTGAAGCACACAGTTTTGAGCGGTCTAATCACTCCAGACGAAAATCTTGAAGACCACCTGCGCATGGTTGCCGACCTTCCCGAGCGCGACCCAATGACTGCATATGGCAATACATCAAGAACACCCGAAGCGCAGTTCACGCGAACAGGAGGATTGACACCTACCGTACCACCACCTGTGACCACTGAAAGCAAGAACGTGCCGCATTAAGGAGGGGTAATCCGTGGCATTATTTAAAATAAGAAAACCCATAGTTGCCCGAAAACCCTCTAGTAGCTACTTCACCATAAGAAAATCAAGCGACATCAAAGAAGAAACCCTTCAACGCCTTCGCTCATTTTTAGACGTTGAAGAACCAAAGGCGATTGAATTTCTAGTAAGCTTCTGGGCAGAGCAACAATCTGCAATAAGCTACGCCGAAATAAAAAACATGATTGCTTCGTGGAATCCGTCGAATGAAATTCTCTCGCAATGGCAACAAGAATATGCCGCGCTGGTCAATAACCACCTCGCGCCCCAATGGGAACGAACAATGTTACATGCGGCGGAAGAACGGCGGCGGCAATTCCCACTTCTGCTATACGACCCTGCAATAATCGCAACGCAGGAATATATTCAACAACGCGGCGCGGAATTAATCACAATGCTATCGAACGAGCAACGCGACGCAATCCAAGCAATTAAAGCAATGATAGCGCAAGCCTCGCACTACGAAGCAATGCCCCCAGACACACTTGCCCGAATTATCCGACCTACAATTGGATTAGGGCGTGTTGCCACTACGCAAACGGCACGATTTTTGCGGCAATTTTTCGCCAATCAAGGAGGATTTCGCGCCGCGTCCTAGACGGACGCAAGTGAAATCCCGACGCAGAGTGGCGGAAAATTGACCAAAAAGCGTGCCGTTTGCGTAGTGGCAACACGCCCTAACTGTTCCGCAAGCGCAAGCAAACTTTCGATATTGGAATGCAGTCTGGCTTGCAGGTGTAGAATCGGGCATATCTTCCCGCGCCGCAGAAGAACGCGCAAACCGATTAGCGGCAACATACGCGGCAAGGCAACACCGCTACCGCTCCATGAGCATAGCCCGAACAGAATTAGCAATGGCGTACAACGAAGGAGCATACGGCGCAACAATAGCCGCACAAGAACAAGGCTTCCTAGGAGATGTTCGTAAACGCTGGCTAACCGCCGCCGATGAGCGCGTATGCCCCATATGCGCACCGCTAGACAACACAATTGTAAATTTGAATGCGTTCTTCCCAAACGGAATTAAATTACCACCTGCACACCCACAATGCCGCTGTGCAATCGCCTTTGAAGAAATCACAGAAAACTTGCAACCAACAACAGGCGGAAGTATAATAGACCTGTCCGACAACCGTAAAGTTTGGTAAAATGGAGCAGGGTGAGAAAAATGAACGCATACGAAAAAATAGAAAAATTGAAAGATAGCGAGTTTAAGCTAATAACAGGGGTTACTCGC
>Ga0123355_10001529_pt1 | contig 32252 bp, 34 predicted proteins | sample TergutEmb28metaG_3_FD_89872 | JGI IMG/M metagenome (GOLD analysis project Ga0123355, IMG submission 89872) | Embiratermes neotenicus P1 segment gut microbial communities from Petit-Saut dam, French Guiana - Emb289 P1 | ecosystem: Host-associated > Arthropoda: Insects > Digestive system > Gut ...
AGAGCGATGATGTGAAGACCTTTGAATACATGGCGGGCAAGCTAGTTCATCTAAGAATTTTCCCTGATGAAAACGATAAGATGAATTTGTCAACGGCCGATATCGGTGGCGGAATTTTACTCGTGCCGAATTTTACACTATACGGCGACGCGCACCAAGGCAGACGGCCAAGTTATACAAAAGGCGCACAGCCAAGCGTCGCAGCTGATATTTTTGCGGGCTTTGTTGAGTATGTGAAAGGACAATATGACAAAGTCGAATGCGGTGAGTTCGGCGCGCATATGCATGTTGAGCTTTTGAATGATGGACCGGTTACTATTATGATTGATTCGGATAAGACGTTTTAGGGCGGAGTGAGCCGAGGTGAAGCTGATGAAAAACAGGATCGAGATATTGAGAGACTATATAGATGAGTTGATAAAAGATAAAGGGCGCGGAGACTTTTACTTTGTCGAACGGCATATGTTTGCAGTATCCAATTTTGCTGCAGTGCTTGCTATGAAAAGAGGCTTGGATATCGAAATTGCGCTGATAATCGGACTTTTGCATGATATACATACTTTGCTGGCAGATGACTCTGAAAATCATGCCGAGCTTGGAAGTTTGAAGGCTAGGGATATATTGTCCGAGTTGGAAATAGTTTCTGATGAGGAATTGGAAGTCATATGTACGGCGATTAAAAACCACTCAACCAAAGGGGAAATACATGACGAGTATAGCGAGCTTGCAAAGGATGCAGATGTGTTAAATCACTATTTTGCTAACCCGGCACTGCCATATGTTGAGCGAGGGAACGAAAGGCTTGAGAGGATAATTACAGAGCTTGGGCTGGAACGCGATATGTAGGGACGATCGTCTCGACCGCCCAAAATAACGACCGATTATGTGGATTATGCGGACGAACAAAATTTGTTCTTACGAAAACACCATATCTACCCGAACAACCTGACCAAGGAGGAAACCATGAAACTAATACACTATCCTGCACCACCGATGTATACAAACACGTACTTTTATTACGATGAAACAACCTTAGACGCCTGCGTGATTGATCCGAGCGGCTCTGCGGACAAGCTCATGAACATTGTTAAAGTAAACTATCTAAATCTTAAATATATTCTTTTGACTCATGGGCATTATGATCATATCGGTACGGTGAATGAGTTGAAAAGCCTGACCGGCGCGCAGATTCTAGCGCACAAAGATGAGGATGCGATTCTAAAAGATGCACAATTGAACCTTTCTAAAGTCGGAACAGGTAAAGAGATAGTCGTTATATGTGACGAACTGCTCAAACATGGCGATGTTATTGAAATTGGTGGAGGAAAGCTTTCCGTTATCCATACGCCCGGGCATACTGCGGGCGGCGCGTGCTTCTATGACGAAGATGGAGGCATATTGTTTTCGGGCGATACGCTTTTTAGGGGCACGGTTGGGCGCTTTGACCTTCCTACAAGTGACGGCAGAGCGTTGATTGCAAGCGTAAAGAATAAACTGCTCATCCTTCCGGATGAGGTCAAGGTACTTCCAGGGCACGACGCAGCGACAACAATAGGTTATGAAAAGAGTAATAATCGAATAGCAAAGGGAGTATAAAAAGAGAAGATGGACTACAAAATCATCGGACACAATCAGCAAAACACGCTAATAGACATGATTCAAGCATTCTATCCGAATGAAAAGTATAGGGAGCTTGAATTAAACGAGACATCACCTAGATTTCTTGAGTCAAAGTATGAAAACGGGCTGGTTTCGGCTCGTTTTTTTGTGAACTCTTTTGTTGAAGCGCAGTCGCAAGTAAGTTGCTGCGACGGAGATGTCGCATATGCGATAAAATGCAGCATTTACAAGCTCTGGAGCGAAGTAAGTGACCTTCCTTGGGGCATTTTAACAGGGATTCGTCCGGCGAAGATTGCGTTGGGCCTACTTAACGAGGGTATGAATGATGCGGAGATTATATCGCATATGCAAAATCGGTTTATGGTGTCGCCTGAGCGGGCGGCGCTTTGCGTGGAAGTAGCGCAGGCGGAACAGGGGCTGCTTGAAGGCAGTTTAGATGCAGGATATAGCTTGTATATAGGGATTCCTTTTTGCCCGTCGAAATGTTTGTACTGCTCGTTTACCTCGTATCCGATTGACAAATATAGCCACCTTACAAGCCGCTATATTGATGCAGTGAAGAAAGAGCTAGACTTTGTGGCAAAGCACTTTGGCGCAGATGCGCCTGATTCAATATACATCGGCGGCGGAACTCCTACGAGCCTTGATGACGCGTCTTTTGGCGAGCTTTTGAAGCATGTTCGCGATACATTTGATTTGCCGAAAGTCAAAGAATATACGGTGGAAGCAGGGCGGCCTGATACGATAAATGAGGCAAAGCTTGACCTCATGAAAGCGTTTGGTGTAGGGCGAATTTCCATAAACACCCAGTCTATAAATGACGGAACACTCGAACGAATAGGCAGAGAGCATACGGCGGCAGAGTTTATCGCATCTTACGAACTGGCACGAAAAAAGGGCTTTGGGCATATCAATATCGACCTGATCCTAGGCCTTCCCGGTGAATGTGAGAAGGATGTGGAAAATACCTTTAAAGCTGTTACGGCTCTATCATCTGATGAAATCACGGTGCATACTTTGGCGATTAAGCGTGCGTCCAGGCTCAAGGGTGAACTTACGGAAACCTATCTGAGCGAGGCAAAGCAGATGGAGAGCTTCCTAGGCATATCCAAAGAATATATGGACAATAACGGCTTTAAGCCTTATTATATGTATAGACAAAAGAACTCACTCGGCAATTTTGAGAATGTAGGGTATAGAAAAGCGGGTTTCGGTTGCCTTTACAATGTGCAGATTATGGAAGAAAGCTGTACAATAGCGGCGGTTGGCGCGGGCGCGATAAGTAAGTTTGTAAATAACGAGACAGGGCGAATTGAGCGAGCGTTTAATGTACGGGACGTGGATGAATATATTGAACGACTGGACGAGATGTTGGAGAGGAAGAAATTCGCGCACGAGAAAGTGAACGGAGACGCTGAAAATGATAGTGATTAGTTCATGTTTGATAGGCAAAAAATGTAGGTATAATGGCTCAGATAGTCTTGATGTGCGACTTATCGAGGAGCTTGATGATTATATTGATGTATGCCCGGAGCTTTTGGGAGGTTTTGGCACGCCTCGCCCTCCATGTGAAATTGTAGAGGGTGGCGCAAAGGACGTCCTTGAGGGCAGAGGCAAAGTAGCCGATATAAACGGCAGAAACATTACACAAGATATGGTAAAAGGCGCGATGCTTGCGCTGGAGCTTTGCAAACGCAATGGCGTAAAAAAGGCGTATTTGAAGAAAAATAGCCCGACGTGTGGCTGCGGAGAAATATATGATGGCAGCTTTAGCGGGACGCTGAAGGATGGAAACGGGATATTTGCTGAGCTGTTGATGATGAGTGGAATAGAGGTTAGGGCGGTATAAAGCGGAGGTAAAGGTATTGCAAAATAACAAACACTTCGACCTATGGTCAAAAAACTATGACATAGACGTAAATATCTCAGATGAGAATAGCGAATACCCTTTCACAGGATATAAAAAAGTGCTTGGCGATGTTTATAACAGGGTTATGCAAAAATGTCCGGCGAAAGTGCTAGATATCGGGATAGGAACGGGAACTTTAAGCCGGAAGTTGTACGAGCAAGGTAATAATATCACGGGAATTGATTTTTCCGAAGAGATGATAAGCGCATCAAGAAAAAATATGCCGAGCGCGGAGTTTATTCAATGGGACATCACTAAAGGTTTGCCGGAGGAGCTTGGCAAGTTTGACTTTATCATAAGCACTTATGCGATTCATCACTTGACGGACGATGAGAAGATTGTGTTTATTGGCCTACTCTTTGAACATTTGAACGATGGCGGCAGCATTATCATCGGGGATGTGGGGTTTGAGAATCGTGAGTTGCTTGAAGAGTGTCGAGCGGCTTGCGGCGGTGGTTGGGATAGCGAGGAGTTCTACTCTGTCGTTTCTGAACTGCGTGAGCGGTTGCAGGGCATTTGCGAGCTGGAGTTTTGTAAATTTTCGCATTGTAGCGGGGTTTTGGTACTATGGAAGGAGTAGGGCGACTTGTCTGAAGTTGAATCATACATAATGCAGTTTCCGGACGAGATACAAACAAGATTATTCGCCATCCGCTCAATTGGGTTCAACGTCTTCCCGAACGCTAATGAGCGGATATATCACAGAGTTCCGACATTCGCGACCGGCGGCAGAGATGTCATAAATTACGCGGCTTACGAAGACCATATAACTCTTTGGGTTGGATATGAAATGGTGGATTTTTTGAAAAATGCTTATCCCGAATGCAAATATACGAAAGTCACTATACAATTTCCGCATGATGAGGATTTTCCGGTTGAGTTGGTTCGGGAGATTTGTGAGATGGTGGAGAACTTTTAGAGTTGGAGGTGCAAGTTGAGAATAGCAGCGTTTCAGTTTAATAGTGGCGCAGATATGGCGTCAAATTTCGCCGCGATTAAAAGAGCCGTCGCGCAAGCCGCAGAGAACAACGTGCGGATGCTTAATCGCTCCAAGTGGAGAAGCTATAGGCTATTACGACAAACGAGCCTTATGGGGATGGGATTTAGATCATTTCGCCAAAGGGAACTCGTCGGGCATATTTGAAATAGATGGAGTTAAAATAGGACTTCGCATTTGTTTTGAAATACGTTTTCCGGAATACTTTAGAGAGCTGTTTAGGGAGAAAGCGGAGCTTTGTATTATAAGTTTCCATGATATTTCGGAAAATGATTCGATTGGCAGGTACGAGAGGATAAAGGCACATTTGATTACAAGAGCAGCAGAGAATGTAATGACTGTCATCTCAGTAAATAGTAGCTCAAAGTATCAAACCGCGCCGAGCGCCGTTTTTGATATTAATGGTGTAGTGAAAAAAGAAGCCCCGAGAAATGAAGAGCATCTCTTGATATACGATTATCAAAGACCGGAGATCGACTTTGGCGCTAAGGGTCGGGTGGAGAATTCTATCCAGGTATTGAATATGAAGTTTTAGGAGGCTGGAAGAATCATGACTGATGCCGAACTTAAAAAACTATGGCAAGCAGAAGAAGGCTATGCTTTCCAAGGCTGGGATTTTTCGCACCTTAATGGGCGTTGGGACATGCCGGATGCTCCTTGGGATTATAGGGCTGTTATAAAATCATACTTAAAAAATACGGATAAACTTCTCGATATGGGAACGGGCGGCGGTGAATTTCTGTTGACGCTGGAACATCCGCATAAAAAAACATACGCCACCGAAGCCTATGAGCCTAATTATGAGCTATGTAAAAAGACATTATCGCCTCTAGGCATAACAATTGAGCGGACTTATACGGATGAGAACTTCAATGCGGATGATAAGCTTCCGTTTGGAGATGATTTTTTTGATGTAATTATTAATCGGCACGAATCTTTTGACTTGAAGGAAGTTGATAGAACGTTAAAACGCGGCGGATACTTTATCACGCAGCAGGTCGGCAGTAAAGATGGCAAAGAGTTTGCTAGAATGCTGAATGATGATTTTGTCTACAATGTCCCGGGTCATTCGATGGAAAACTATACGAATACATTGAGTAGCCTGGGTTATAAGATATTGCAAAGCGACGAGAGTGAATACTCCACAAAGTTCTATGATGTTGGCGCGCTTGTCTTTTATGCGAAGATTATTGCTTGGGAATTTCCCAGATTTTGTGTTGAAACGCACTTTGATAAGTTGCTTGAGTGTCAAAGGATGGTTGAAGAGAAAGGCTATTTGCAAGGGACGGGTCATAGGTTTTTAATTGTAGCGCAGAAGGTGTGAGGTTAAATATGTCTTAACAAACCAACTCCCTGAAACAGAGAAAGTACGCTGTTTCAGGGAGTTTTTGTTAATTCGGTTAATTACTATATGTAACAATTCTCAGCCAATATCCGTGCTTAGTCTCTTTGGCTTCCTCACTATCACAACTTTGAAACCCCAAAAACCCTGAGGCCTTGACGCTCTCTTCATCATATATTGCATAAATGTCCGGCATACCAAAAGCAATATCAACATGCTCGTCATGACTTTTTCTCCCGAGAATTAGATGGTTGAACTTTTTATATGCCTCCAAAACACGCGGTTCGCTTTGAAGATGCGAAAACGCGCCCGGCAAGAAGCTAATCTCATTAGGCGTTATCCGAACCCATTCCTCGTTAGCGTCTTGGAATTTGAACGGGCGGATTTTTGAAAAGTTATTGAAAATATTATGTAAATGGTTCTGCTCAAGAGCAGCGAGGGCGGGGCTTTCGAGCGGAACTTCCTCTGCTGCGACCGGCTTATCAGCCAGCGGTCTATCGGCCAACGGCTCAGTGGCGAGTGCGTCAATCTCGTTTAGCTTCACATTAATTTGCTCGGCAACGTCTTTTAAGGCGCGCTCCGCAGGTCCTTCTTCCATCAGCTCAAAAAACTCTTCCGGCTCAGCGTAAGGACATTCGGCAAGCGTTGGTATTTCATAATTAGTTAGAAAACTTGGAAGAGCGGCGGAGGTTGGCTCAGGCGGCTCCGGCTCAGGCGGCGTCTCGCTTATGGGAATTATGATATCTGTCTCGGCTGCAACGGTACTTTGAATTGGCGTACTTTCTATGTTTGAGGGCTTATTGCTATGAACACGCAAGTCGTTTTTCCATGCGACTTCTTTGTCCCTGTAACCGACCAAGACCGCGTTTGAGCTGATTGAACCGGCGCATAATGCAACAACTGCAAAGTCTTTTAGCTCGAGCATGGAATTGTCAACGTTTGAAGCGCTGCATTGCCATTTGAGCTGCGCGTGACCGCTTGTGTCCGCACTTAATTTACCTATGTTTATGGCAAGAGGTGCCTCAGCGTTTACTGCTATTATGTATGCATTACAAGCCGCGCCGCCTTTCAAGTTCTGGATGCTTAGGCTTACTTTTGCGACCCCGCTTTTTGCTTCCAAAATGCATTTGCCAAAGGCTTTTTTGCCGTGTGCGCTAAGCTCCGGCGACGCTTCGGTTAAAATTATTTGGTATCTTTGATAGCTTTGTGACATGTCCAAATCCTCCTCGTAGAATAGAAAATTGAGTTTCTACAAGTGTATTCGCGAGGAGGTGGAAATATACGGATGGGAGATTAATTAGACTTTTTCACGTCATTGATAGTCGGCAGTGTCCTTATGCTGGGTACAAGGATTATTAGCACGCCAACTACCAAATAGCTAAGTCCTTGATAGATGAAGATATGACCGGTATCCGCGATAGTGCTGCCTAAAAAACCTCCGATCAAAGCTCCGAGCGTAATAAATATCGCCCTAAAGGTTAGAGCAATACTGTCCACGCGTCCTACCATGTCATTGGGAGGGATTTTTTGGTTCAATGTGGAGAAAACAAGCATTATAGCAATGCTTAGGGCAGAATAAGCGATAGTCGTAACAATTCCGCCGAAATAATGAACCGGCACAAGCAGCGCGAAAGCGATACGCATGGTACAAGCGCAGACAAATAACATAAAGATGAGCTTGCCGAGTTTAATGCCGCTTCCCACCTTGCCGACAAAATAAGAAGCCCCAATTCCGCCAATTAAGCTTACCAGCGAAAAAACAACATAACCCTGCGCACCAACGTGATACTCAAGGAACATAGGGCGATTTACATGCGCAACTTCCATCGCTAAGCTCATTACGACGGAGGCGAGGATTGTGTATAACAAGATACTATGTTTGATAAACTTAGCGCCTTCTTTCAGGTCGCTAAGATAGTTTGATTTAGGGCGCTCTTCTTGGTTATGTGCAACTGATATACTGCTTAAAAACAATGAGAACATAAAAGTCAGCGCTAAAAAGGCCGCCGAGATGCCGTAAAGGAACCTGAAATTAACATCTTCGCCAACGGTTAGGAATAATGCAATGCCAATCAGAACGCCCCCTATCATTGCCGCAATGTTTATGAGCGAGTTTGCCTCCATTATTTTTTCCTCAGCAACAATTTGGGGCAATAATGACCTGCTTGCAGGCATCTCAAAGAGAGCGGCGATGTTAAATGCGAAAATGATGGCGAACATAAACAAGACACCAAAGACCTCTTGGAGCGAGCTAAACGCCAGAAGCGATAAAACCAAAAATTCCAAAAGCGTAGTCAGACGCATGATAGTAACCTTGTTAGACCTATCCACAATCGGGCCGACCGCGAAAGAAAATATACGCGGTGCTGCCATTAAAAAGGCAGCAATGCCGGTATACATAGGGTTTTGATAGATAAGGTGCACAGAAAGCAAAATGAACATAGAAAACATAGCACCGCCAATGGATGAGAAAAAGCGATACATCAAAAGTATACGAAACATGTTGTTTTGTTTGAATAAATCAAGCATAGGAAGCCTCTATCACATCAGCCACCCGCGCGAACTGCTCAAGCGTCAAGTCCTCGCCGCGCACGTTTGCATCAAGTTCACATTTTTCAAAGGCATTTGCAAGCTCATCCTTACTAAGTCCCAAATCGAGCAGGTTAAACAAGCAATTAAGTAGCGTTTTGCGCCTTTGTTCAAACGCCGCGCGGATGATTTTGAATAATAGTGTCTCATTTGATACATTAACAGGTGGCGACTTTAGCCTGTCAAGCCGAATGACTGCCGAATCAACATTTGGGCGCGGAACAAACGAGTTTCTCGGCACATTCGCGACTAGCTCAGTTTTGGCCCTGTAGGAAACGCCCAAGCTTAGCGCGCCATAATCTTTTGTGCCTGCGGCGGCACTTATGCGCTTGGCGACTTCCTTTTGAATCATTATTGTCATGCTATCTATCGGCGCGTCACTCTCCAAAATACTCATGATAATCGGCGTGGTTATGTAATAGGGCAGGTTTGCGACAATTTTGGCAGAGTTAAAGCCGCGTGATGTAACGATTTCAGCGATATCGGTCTTTAGAATATCTTGATTTAGTATCTCGACATTATCATACGACGAAAAGCTCTCTTCCAAGATAGGGATGAGAGCTTTGTCTATTTCGATGGCTACGAGATGTTTAGAGAGAGTCGCGAGCCGTTCGGTTAATCCGCCGATGCCGGGACCGATTTCGATTACCAGGTCAGCATCGCTCACATTGGAGCCTGCGATTATTTTGTTAATCACATGCTGGTCTACCAAGAAATTTTGCCCGTAGCCTTTTTTTACTATGAAATTATGTTTTTTGATTATTTCCAATGTCTTGGAATGTGTAGAAATATAGTCCATATTAATGTCCAAAATCAAAAGGTTGTCCGTCAATTGTCAACTCGAACATGTGAGCGTTAAAGAAATCTCTCATCGTGAGCTCCAAAGACTCGAGCAGCAAAAGCTCATATGACGCGCCTACGTTTCTGTCATTTACGAAGTCACCAGACAGGTCAAGATGAACAGTAGTTACGTCAAAGCCCGGATTTTCAGGAGCCTGTGCCCAACTTACTCTAATAGAGTTGATAGTTGTGTTTGGCGAGATTAAGCCATGCTCCCTGCCGTCAGGATTTCTCAAGAAGCGCTCAAACTCAGGAACAATATCCCCGTTTGTCATGAACTCGAACGAGCCGAACGCGAAATCAAAATCGTCCGCATCGTCATTTGGGAAAACGACAAAGTATTCAACGTCAAAAGGAATGTTTTCCTCAATTGACCTAAGCACGAGGAGTACCTCTAAATCTTCTAGGAAAAACCTTCTATCTTCAACGTCACGCTGGAAGCCTTGGATGAAGAAGCCACTTTGCACAAGTCCGATTCCTTTGGCGAAATAGTCAACGGAAGTATAGCCGTTTTCAAATTCGGTTGAAACTTCTATCGCACTTACAACGCCGTAAGGAGTTGTAATTTCCACATCAACAGCCGTGATTGTTGAATAGCCTCTGGCAACGCCTTGGATTGTAGGTCCAGTGTGCGTTTCCCAACTGTTTCCGACAACGAGCGGCTCTTTGAGAATGACCATTGGCGCATCATCTCTTTTATCTAACATTGGCTCAAAACCCGAGGCGGTAGCGCTTGCATGGTTTATTCTAAGCTCGCCATCATAAATTTCAAAAACCTCAGTTACTGCGAACTGACCCGCCATGGTTAAACGCTGCATTCTGTTGCCTTCAACATAGACAGTATAGAAAACCCTGCCCCAAGGACCATTTGGGTCATCAAAAGTAATAAGAGTATTTTCATGGAAAGGGAAAAACTCCGCAACTGTGCCTACGGATTCGGGGGCAGGCTCAGCAGGCTCGGACTGGTTGCAGCCGACGATAAAGATTATGCTTATCATGATTGGTAATAGAAATTTCAACGCTTTCATTTTTGGACACTCCATTCGGTAGTTTAGTTTTTCGTGTAGCTATAATCTATAAATAAGTATACCACATTTTTGGAAAAAAATATTTAAACATTCAATGAACATGGTAAAAGTTGTGTATCATTTACTTAAACGCTTCTTGTTCGTTTTTTTCATAGGCTTCTTATCACCACGTTTAGGCGAGTTAAACCCAGCCTTTTGACCAACGCCTTCAATCCTGCGTGGTCGAATCAAACAATTCTTGCCAAACCCAATTAAATCCGAGCGACCTGCCTTAAAAAGTGCGTCACGAACAAGGTCGTAATTCTTGGGATTCTTATATTGTATCAACGCGCGCTGCATTGCCTTCTCGCGCGGGCCTTTTGGGACGTATATTTTCTCGCCTGTACGCGGGTCTTTCTCAGTATAATACATGCATGTTGACAAAGTGCCGGGCGTTGGATAAAAGTCCTGAACCTGCTCCGGAGTGAAATTAATATCTCGCAGATACTCGGCAAGCTCAATTGCCGATTCCAAATCGCTTCCCGGATGGCTCGACATCAGGTACGGAACAAGGTATTGTTTAAGTCCATACGCCTGATTAAGCTGATTATACCTCGTGCGGAAACTTTCATAAACATCTTTGCCCGGTTTACCCATTTTATCCAGCACTTTGGCGCAGATATGCTCAGGCGCGACCTTCAGCTGCCCGCTTATGTGATATTTCACAAGCTCCGTAAAGAACTCCTTGTTTTTATCGTGAACCAGATAATCATATCGTATGCCTGAGCGAATAAAGACCTTTTTTACGCCGTCCAAAGCTCGCAGCTTGCGAAGAAGCTTGAGATAATCTGCGTGAGTTACGTCCAAATTCTTACATGGCGTGGGGAAGAGGCATTTTTTGTTCTTGCACGCGCCGTTAGAAGCCTGCTTTTCACATGCGGCGGCTCTGAAATTGGCAGTTGGTCCTCCAACATCATGGATGTAGCCTTTAAAATCCGCATCCCATTTAAAGTTCTGCGCCTCATGTATTATTGATGCATGACTTCTTGCCTGGACAACTCGACCTTGATGAAAACTAAGTGCACAAAAGTTGCATGAGCCGAAACAGCCGCGGCTTGAGATAAGGCTGAACTTAACTTCCGAGATAGCAGGCACGCCGCCCGTTGCTTCATATATCGGGTGATAGTCGCGCATGTAGGGAAGGGCGTAGACTTTGTCAAACAAAGCCGTACTTATCGGCAGCGCGGGTGGATTTTGCACCACATAATAATCGGCGTAAGGCTCGATAAGCGTCTTTGCCGAGTGCGCATCCGAATTATCATATTGGAGGTTGAAACTTTGGCAATATAAATCCTTGTCGCTTTGCACACTTGTGTAATCGGGCAAGGTCAATGAATCTTTAATATCCGGCATAGCTTTTGATTTATAACATGTTCCGCGGATGCCTTTAAGCCCGTCGCTATCGCCCGATTTCAGTCCATCTAAAATTAAAGGAACCTGGCTTTCCGCCATGCCATAAACCAACAAATCCGCGCCGCTGTCGAGTAATATGGAGCGGCGGACTTTATTATCCCAATAATCATAATGCGAAAGCCGCCTTAGGCTGGCTTCTATTCCGCCGATTATTATGAACGCGTCTTTATACGCTTCTCGAATCTTGTTTGAATACACTATTGTCGCGCGGTCAGGGCGCAGGCCTGCTTTGCCGCCGGGCGAATAGTCATCAGTTGCGCGCCTTTTTTTTGCGACGCTATAATGAGCGACCATTGAATCAATATTTCCACCGGTTACGAGAAAGGCGCACTTTGGCTTGCCTAGCTGCTTAAAGCTTTTGGCATCTTTCCAATCGGGCTGCGCAATAATGCCAATTGAATAACCAAGGCTTTGTACAAGCCGCGCAATTATTGCCGCGCCAAAAGAAGGGTGATCAACATACGCGTCACCCGTAACTAGAATATAGTCAAATTCTTGCTGCTCATCCAAACCGGTTGGTAAAAACAATTTTAATCGCCTCTTTAGTTTGTGTTAAGTATTAATTTTACTAGAAAACCCATAAAAAAGCAAATACTGTTTACAAAAAGGGGCAAGTGGATTAAAATTAGGGTTGATAGAAAATATTGGGTCAACATGAGGGCAGTTTATGGAGTATGCATTAAAATTGATAGTCACATTAGCAATAGGTGCAGCAGGCGGCATATTTGCGAAAAAACTAAAGTTCATACCGGCGGCGTATATGCTTGGCGCGTTAATGTTTAGCGCGACATGGAATTTGACCAGTGGATATACTTTTTTTCCGAACGAATTAAGAATACTCACGCAGATTCTTGCAGGTACATATTTGGGTCTTAGCATTGATAAGAGGAATCTGTTTTCTATAAGGACGCTACTAAAGCCGATAAGCATTATTGTGACTTTGTTGTTTCTTAACACAATCGCAATGGGCTACATTGTGCATAGGTTTTTTGGGATTGATTTGGTTACATCCATGTATAGCTTTGCGCCGGGCGGCGTTGCGGAAATCGCGATTATTGCTGATAGTATGGGCGCAGATGCAGGCATGATTACAGCGATGCAGCTGCTAAGGCTCATAATTGCGTTTACGTTCTATCCGTTTTTGTTCAGATTTCTTCAGAGCAAAGGGATTATTAGGATGAATAGGCAAGCGAGCGAAGTCGAGCAAGCGAGCGAAGTCGAGCAAGCGAGCGAGGTCGAGCAAGCATCCGAAGAGGCTGTGGTGGAGAAAGCCGAAGAGTCCGAAATCGTACACGATTTAATCTCAGGAAAAGAAAAGTTCAAGAGATGCGCGATATCGCTATCGGTTACGGCGGTTGGTGGGTTGATTGGCCATGTAATCGGGATTCTGGCGGGAGCTATGGTGTTCTCTATGGCTTTTGGCGTGCTTGTGAATATCTTTTACCCCAAGGCATACATGCCGATTCAAATGCGTTTTATGGCGCAAATTATGGCGGGCGTTTTCCTTGGGATGCGCATTACGATGGAAAGCCTTTCGGGTATCGCGAGTGCAGGTGGGGCAGTTTTGGTTATGTTTTTGAGCATGACAATCTTCCCGCCGATTATTGGCTATATTACTCACAAAGTAACGCGCATGGACTTAGGCACAACGCTATTTAGCTCGACACCCGGCGGCATGGGCGAGATGAGCCTTTTGGCGAAAGACATGGGCTTTGATTTTATGAAAGTGTCGATAACGCATTTGGCGAGGATAATCATTGTAATTTCGATATTTCCTCAACTGATAAACCTAATTTTAAGGATGGTGAGCTGAGATGGATAACAAGCTGAGAAAAGACGCGGCGTTCATGATTGAGCAGACCTTGAAAGAGATTAATCCGCATAAAGCCGTGCAGGACGCGCTTGCAGGCTACGTTGGTCAAGCATATATCTTCGCAATTGGCAAAGCTGCATGGACTATGGCGAACGCGGCTTGGGAAGCTTTGGGTGAAGACGCACTCGGCGGCGTTGTTATTACTAAATACGATCATAGCATGGGTTCGATCGGCAACTTGCGCATATTTGAAGCCGGGCACCCTCTGCCTGACGAAAAGGGAGCAGCGGCAAGCGAATATGCGATTGACTTTTTCGGCTCTTTGTCTGAAAATGACAATATAATATTTCTGATATCCGGCGGCGGATCCGCGCTTTTTGAGTGCCCGGAAGTTGGGGTCAGTTTGAAAGATATTGAGGAGCTTTCTAAAGCTCTATTACACTCCGGCGCGGATATTAAGCAGATAAATACCGTGCGGAAAAGGCTCTCGAAAGTAAAAGGCGGCAAGTTTGCGAAAATTTGTGAGCCTGCTCGGATTCATTCGATTATTTTGTCGGATGTTTTGGGCGACGATCCGACCTTTATCGCTTCAGGTCCTGCGTATCTTGATTCAAGCGAGCCGGACGCTGCTATAAAAATACTTCGCAAATATGACATAGAAGCTCCGGCGCACTTACTTCCGCTTCTGAAAAAAGAGCTGCCAAAAGAAATAACAAATGCCGAAACGCGCATTATAGGATCGGTTAGACAGCTTTGTGAGACGGTTGCAAAGATTTCACAGAGGCTTGGATATAATCCATATATTATGACGGAGAATATGATTTGCGAAGCGCGTGAGGCGGGCAGTTTGATTGGCTCGATTGCTGCTCAGAACGCGGCAAAACCCGCATTTGAACTGCCATGTGCGATTTTATTTGGCGGAGAGACTATTGTTAGGGTCAAAGGGACGGGCAAGGGCGGTAGGAATCAGGAAATTGCCTTGTCGGCGGCCTCACATATAGCTGGCCTTGGGAATGTATGCATATTTTCGCTCGGTTCGGACGGAACGGATGGGCCGACGGATGCGGCTGGCGGCGTTATTGATGGAAATTCTTATGAGAGATACATAAGTTTAGGATACTCGCCGGAAGAGGTTCTCGCGGATAATAATGCCTATGAGCTTCTTGAGGCAAGCGGCGATTTGCTTGTGACAGGGCCTACAGGGACAAATGTGAATGATGTGACGGTTGTACTTATTAGATGAGGTGTGAACAATGAATAGCTTTTTCAAACAAGTCTATATACTTGTCGGGCAAATACCTTACGGCAAAGTCGCTTCCTATGGGCAAATAGCTCGCGTACTCGGCAGACCACGTGCCGCGCGAGAAGTAGGTTGGGCTATGGGTTGCTGCCCGGATGCAGATAATTTGCCTTGGTGGCGCGTTGTTAAGGCGGACGGAACAGTCGCAGGTGGTCAATACGCCGATATGCGCCGCGGAATGCTTGAGGATGAAGGCGTGGCTTTCCTAATAGATGGGCGTGTTAATATGAAAGAGAGTAATATTGAGGATGTTATGTTTGACATATTTGAATTAGAAAGGCTGGGCGACTAAAATGCAGGAAAAAACTCCCCCAAAACTATCGCAATACTTCGCTAAAGAAAAGCCGCTGACATTTTGGATAATCATGTCAGGTATTTTCACAAGTACATTAATTATATGGATTCCGATATTGCAAGGCAATCTTATCGACAGCGTATTTGAAGGCGGTTACGGACTTGTGCCGCGGATTTTGATTTTCTTGGGCTTTGTTATTTTGGTGCAATTTCTTAGGTTCTGGAAGCGTTATTTGGTTCGGAAGTTTGAAAACAGAACCGTTCGTGAAATTAGAAAAACTATTTATCAAAACATACTTGAGAGCTCCATAGAAGACATGGACGAGAATACTGCGGGATCGCTGATGAACAAGATTATTGGCGATGTCAATATCGTTTCTGAAGGGCTTAGAAAGATAATCACCGAGATTTTTGACACGGATGTGATGCTTTCGGGTTATGTTATTATTATGGCGGTTTCTGATTTGCGGATTACTTTTTTTGCGATGATGTTTATCCCGATAGGCGTTGCGATTTCAACGCGCCTAAAGACGATTATTTCGCATTATAACTCCGTGTTTCGCGAGGCGAAAGGGGATGTCAATGATCTCGTTTACCAAAATGTGACCCATGCGGTTTTGTTTAGACTAATGGGGCTTCAGGAGCAGTTTGGCGAGACCTTTAAGGCCGCTCTGCCGCCGCTTCGTAAAAAAGCGATCAAAGCATCAATATTCGATACAAGCTTGACGCCTTTGTATACCACGATTTCGCTTGCGGGCGTTGTGTTTGTGGTTATCTTTGGTGCAAACAATATTGAAAGTGGTCATTGGAGCATTGGACAGTTTTCGGCGTATTTAGTAATGTTCGCGCTGGTCGCGAGGAAGTCAGGCATGATTTCTACATACATAGCTCTTTGGCACAAAACGGTCGTTTCTTGGAAGCGGCTGAAAGGGCATCTTGAGCCGGTTGAGGCGGTTAGGGGCGAGAGTGTTGTGCTTGAGAGTCCGGTTAAACTCGTCTTTGACGATGTTAGTTTTGATGGATATGATTCGGATGGGACGGGTAAGGTTTGCAATCTGTCGTTTGAGGCGCGCGCCGGACAGATTATAGGTATAGCAGGCCCTGTCGCTTCGGGTAAATCGACAATTTTAAAGATGTTTACAACGATAAAACCAACTGCGGGCGCGATAAAAATAAACAATATCGACATGAGCGGCTTGACGACATTCCAAAAATCCGGAATAGTAACCTACAAGTCGCATTCTAGCAATCTTTTTTCGGGCAGCATAAAAGAGAATGTGGCATTTGATTCAGAGGATAAACAAAGGCTTGAAAAAACTTTTGAGCAAACCGCACTGACACACGATTTGAGCACGATAGACAAAGGCGCAGAGGCGCGAATAGGCTCAAACGCAAGCATACTAAGCGGCGGCCAGCAAGACAGAGTGAGCCTGTCGAGGACATTGTTTGCGGGCAAGAGTATAATTCTTTTGGACGACCCATTTTCGGCACTTGACGCGGAGACGGAGATGCATATTATCAAGCATCTTAGGGATGACTTTAAAGATAGTGTGATTATCATAACATCGCATAGATTCGCGATGTTTCCATATACGGATGGCGTTATTTTCCTTGATGGTAAGGGTGGATATGTCATGGGTAGCCATGACGAGCTTTTAGGTACGAGTGAATTGTATCGGGAGATTTATGATTTGCAGAAGGGTGAGGGGAGTTGAAATTTATGAAAGAAACGCCCAAAGGGGGCTATCGGCCGCCTAAAACAGGTGGATGGGGTATGGTGATTGGGCTTATTGTCGCGCTTATATTGACTATGGTGATGATTGTAGGCGGCCCTTGGCTGGTCGCTAATAGGATGCGGTATTTTGAGGCGGATGTGCAGGGTATGCATAGAGATATGTATGGTGAGTAGATGTTTTTTGTTGTGGGCGGGGGAGAGCTTCCTCCGTTTTACTTTTTAGTTACGATAATTTAACTCGTCAACACCTCCCCAGAACCAACATCGCCCCTACACTCAAACCGCATTTCATACTTCCTAAGCGCCTTCGCCAACGCTTCATCCGCATCAATTCCCATTTCACAACAAAGCGCAAGAATAGAAAACAAACAATCGCCAATCTCATCCAGCATTTGTGCATTCACTTCGAGCTTCTCTTTGCCATACTTACTACTAACCAAAATCTCTTTTCCAAACTCACCAAGCTCTGAAACTAAGTCGATATATCGCGTTTTTATATCTGATTGCAGCTTATATTTTTCAACAAATTCCTTAACCGTGGCTTGCATAGTGTACGTGCTCATAATAAGACCTCCTTGATTGAATTATAATCAAGCATACAGATTGTGAATATAATTGTCAAGCCGGATTTGACTCCAAAGAAAATCTTTGTATGGATTTTAGCCCTGATACTTCATCATGAAAAACCTTTCATAGCTTAGACTATAAAAGGTTTTTCCCTCCTCGTCGCAGAACAAAAACCCACATAAGTATCGGCACATTTTTCAAGTTAAACGACTATAGGTTGAATTTGGACATTTCTATATGATATACTATAGAGGATGTCGTATAGTATAAGGAGCAAAAATGATTTCTTTTGTAAAAGGCAAGCTGGACTCAAGCAGCACAAGCTCTATTATAATTGATTGTGGTGGTATTGGATATGAGGTTTTTATAGGGTTTAACACTATTTCGCGGCTACCTTCGGTTGGGGCGGAGCTTAAAATTTATACTTATATGCAGGTTCGTGATGATGGCGTTAGTCTCTTTGGTTTTATGGCCAAAGAGGAGCTTAATATGTTTCATATGCTTATATCAGTATCCGGAATAGGGCCTAAGAGCGCGCTTAATATGCTTTCGGTGGCATCGCCGCAGGATTTGATGCTTGCTATTATTTCGGATGATGTAAAGACTATGAGCAGCTTCCCGGGCGTCGGGAAAAAGACGGCAGGCAGACTTATTTTGGAGCTTAAAGATAAGATTAAGACGGAGTCAGCGACGTCATATGACTTTGATGGTGGACAAGCAGGTAACGTAAACGATGTCGGCGGCGGGGCTAGAAATGAGGCAATCGCGGCACTAAGCGCGCTCGGTTATTCACGGAGCGAGTCGGTTAAAGCAGTCGCAGGCATTTATGAAGATGGCATGGATACTCAGCAGATAATTAAAATGGCGTTAAGAAGTCTAAATAGATAACACGGAGGATTTATGGATCCTAGAATTATTTCAAGCGAACTGAAAGACGAAGACTTTGACTTTGAACCAAGGTTAAGGCCTAGTAACTTCGAAAACTACATCGGCCAGGAAAAAGTCAAGGACACAATGAAAATATATATCGAGGCGGCGAAGATGCGCGGTGATCAGTTGGATCATTGTCTTCTTTATGGACCACCGGGGCTCGGCAAGACTACTTTATCGAACATCATAGCGACTGAGATGAACGTTAATATCAAAATCACTTCAGGCCCTGCTATTGAACGCCCTGGCGACATGGCCGCTATACTTAATGACTTAAATGAGGGAGACCTCCTTTTTATCGATGAGATACATCGCCTTAACAGAGTCGTTGAAGAGATTTTGTACCCGGCGATGGAGGACTTTGTGATTGACATAATAGTAGGCAAGGGGAGCGGCGCTAAAAGTATCCGCCTGGAGTTGCCTAAGTTTACTCTTGTAGGCGCGACTACTCGTTTCGGGCTTTTAACTGCGCCGCTTAGAGATCGCTTCGGCGTGATACAAAGACTTGAGCCTTACACCGTGCCTGAACTGTCGAAGATAATTACGCGCTCGGCGGGTGTTTTGGGTATAGACATTACGGAGGAAGGTACACTGGAGATGGCGCGTCGCTCGAGAGGGACGCCGAGGATTGCCAACAGGCTTCTAAAGCGCGTTAGGGACTTTGCGCAAGTGAAGTATGACGGCACAATTGACGGCGACATTGCCAAAAGCTCGCTTGATGTCATGGAAGTGGATAAGATGGGGCTTGATTTGATAGACAGGCAGCTTTTGCTCGCGCTGATTGAGAAGTTCGGCGGCGGGCCTGTTGGGCTTGACAGCTTGGCGGTATCTATTAATGAGGAATCGGAGACGATAGAGGATGTTTACGAGCCTTATCTAATACAGCTTGGTTATTTAATAAGGACGCCCAGAGGGCGCATGGTAACGGAGCTTGGTTATGCGCATTTTGGACTGAAGATGAATGAAAAGCCGGAGCAAATGGAGTTATAAAAGGTTTTAATGCGAGAGTGAAGATAATCTATATTCAGAGGTGATTATGAAAAAAACAATTTTATGCCTATTTGTGATTATATCGTTCATTGCACTTGTGGGATGTGATCGATCACAGGGAATAGTTGCAAATGCACAGGTTGATATTGGAACGTCCATCAGATTTACCCAGCAAGAAATCGAAGAAGCCGTTGACCGCGTAAAAGAAAAGTTTGTTGATTTTAAGGGCTGCGAACTTATACGGCTATGGTATGATGAGGATTCGTCATACCGCTCTATCGAAATCTACATGACAAGCGGACGTGGAAGGGTTAATGATGTTGTCAGAGAAAATGTAATTGTCTTGCTGTCAGACTTCAAGGTGGATTCATCCGGTGGTGATGGCAGTTTCAATCCCAACTCAACTTATTATAATTGGGCGTGGATTCTTATAAGAGATAGCGAAAATGATTCGTGGCGTGTTGATGATTGGGGCTATTAAATCAGATGCTTTCAGTACAGCATAAGCATTTTCTGTACCAACATCAACACTAGTTACTACAATGCAAGCCTGGGAGGTCGCTCATGGATAAAAAAGTTTATGTATTTGGCCATATAAACCCCGATACGGATTCAATCTGTTCGGCTATTGCTTATGCGGAGCTTAAAAAACAGGTAGGTTATCCGGGGGCGGCGGCGTATCGGCTTGGTGATATCAATAATGAGACTCGTTTTGTGCTGGACTATTTTAATGTGGCCATGCCCGAGCTTGTTACTGATATAGGGCCTACGCTTTATGACTTGGAAGTGTATAAGCCCGAAGCGATATCGGTTGATGCGCCTATTTTTGATGCATGGTATCAGTTTAAGGACATGTCAGGCAGCCGTATTTTGCCCGTTGTCGATAAAGATGGCAAGTATATAGGCATTTTGTCCATGACGGACTTGTCCAGCTTTTTCATGGAAAATATTGAAGAAGACATCGTCTATGAGTACGAAATTTTGTTTAAAAACCTTATTAATGTGCTGGACGTAATGGAAGTATGCGGCGAGTATAAGTATGAAAAAGCCGAGGGCAAAATTTGCATTACAAATAGGATAAATGAGACCGAGCTAACAGATCGCGATATAGTAGTAACGGGCGACGAGCAAGTAGCTCTCAAAAGAGCCCAAGAAAGCAAGTGTGGATGCTTGATAATTACTGACGGGATTGAAATTCCTAAGGTTAAAACCAGTTGCTGCATCGTACAAGTAAAAACGACTATGTTTAAAACCATAAACCTTGTAAATCAATCGGTATCCGTAGGATCGCTTGCGCAAAAAGAAAATATTATGGCTTTTGCACTTGATTCTCAGATAGATGATGTTATTAATATCGTTCAATCATCGGCTCATAGAAATTTCCCGGTTATGGATTCGGAGGGTGAGTTCGCCGGCGTTATTTCTAGGAGGCACTTGATTGAGTATAATAAGAAAAAAGTTATACTCATCGACCATAACGAGAGAAGTCAGTCGGTTGAAGGACTTGAGAAGGCCGAGATACTTGAGATTATAGATCATCATAGAGTTGCCGACGTGCAAACGGATTCGCCGCTGTTTATAAGGAGCGAGCCGCTTGGAAGCACCGCAGCAATAGTTTATAAAATGTTTATGGAAAGCGGGGCGGCGATAACGAGAAAAGTAGCGGGGATGCTTTTGTCCGCGATTTTATCGGATACTTTGATGTTTAACTCGCCCACAACTACCGAAGACGATAGAATAGCCGCGAAAAAACTTGCGACGATTGCAGAAATTGATATTGACGAATATGGGCGCGAGATGTTCTCTGTTGCGTTGTCGCTAAAAGGTTCAAAGCCCCTTGACATACTCGCTATGGATAGAAAGCGATTTACGTTTGGGCGAAATATTGTGTTTATCTCGCAAGTTAATACGTTGGACTTTAAGTCTATTTTTGACATGGAAGCGGCGCTTAAATCCGCCATGGATGAGTTTATTGCAGAACGCGAATGTCACTTGTATATTCTTATGATTACTGATATCGTTGGGTGCGGAACGGAGCTTGTAGTTGCGGGGCGCGCGAGGGACTTAGCGGTCAAGGCTTTTGGGCTGCCTGCGAAAGAACATTCGGTATTTTTACCGGGCGTAGTGTCAAGGAAGAAGCAAATTGTGCCTAAGTTGACATATGCGGCGCAAGTAGGATAGAATTATTGCGCATGAGCTGGGGATAGAAACTTAAAGTTTAGTTTAAGTTTCTGGGAAGAAACCTGCGCTTTGCTCTATGGAAAAAGGATTTTGTTTTTGCTAATATTGAGTTATCATACAATTAAAGGAGGTAATTATGTTAGACAATATTAGCATAGGAAAGCAAATTGCGCATTTGCGCAAACAAAGTAAGTTGACGCAGGAGGAATTGGCTGCAAAATTAGGAGTAACTGCACAAACGCTCAGCAAATATGAGAACGGGCATACTTTGCCTGAAACAACGTCGCTGCCATTGTTGGCAAAGATTTTTGAGTGTTCGATTGATTCTATTTTAGTGACAGGCATTGCGGCGAATGATGTAAAACCATGCCCTTTCTATGACAATCATCCATTTACAAAAAACAAGGTTTGTCCTTGCGAAATGGAAGAAAGTGTCATAGAGCAAGGGATTGAAATTTGGGAACAAACCAAGGAAGTTAAATCCTTCGTAGCAGAGCTGGAGCGGCGCAGAATAAAAGGTCAAAAGATATGGTATGATGAGGAATTACATACGATATTTATTATAAAGAAGTTCGCAAACGAGTTTGGCGGCGGTTGCCCTGAAAATGATAACTTAATCGGCAAGGCTTGCCATTGCCATTTTTATAACCATTTGAAAGAGTTTTATCCGAAATATTATTGCCAGTGCAGCGCGGAGTACTACCGCCCGATGTTTGAACCGATGTTTGGCAAAGAAATCGAGCTTTATCCTTTCAAGACTGTTTTATCAGGCGATGATGAATGTGTCATTGGCATAAAGCTTGAGAAGAAGTGCTAGCATGGAAAAAGCTCAAATAACACAAGCAAAAAAAGATGCTATTATTAATCATAAGTTTCCTCGAGCTGCAAAGTATGACCCCGAGTGGCAGTTGGAAAATGAAATGGGCTCACCTTGCTTATGGCTTGCGGAGGCAGTCACTGAAAAGATGTGCTTAAAACCGGGAATGAAAGTTTTAGATTTGGGCTGCGGAATGGCAATATCATCTGTTTTTCTAGCGAAAGAATACGGCGTTAAAGTTTTTGCGACGGATTTATGGGTAGCCGCATCCGATAATATGAAAAGGGTACAAGATGCAGGTGTTGAAGACTTAGTCTTTCCCATACAAGCAGAAGCTCACGCGCTACCTTATGCCGATAATTTCTTTGATGCGGTAATTTGCCTTAATTCATATCAGTTTTATGGAACAGCGGACACTTATTTTAATGACCATCTAGGCAAACTTGTAAAGCCGCACGGTGAAATAGGCTTTGCACTTCCGGGTATTTTTGAGGAGTTTGATGATTTGGTGCCTGAATATTTGAAAGAGCATTGGTGGAGTGATTTTTATTATTTCCACTCGCTTGATTGGTGGAAAAGGCATTTTAGAAGATGCGGCAAGGTGGATATAATATTTGCCGATGATTTTGACGGATATGGTGCAGAAATGATGCCTTTGTGGGAATCGATTCCAAACCGTATGCAAATGATTAGAACGGATAATGGTAGGAATTTTTGTTGGTATAGACTTGTTATTAAAAAAATGTGATGTGGACAAGAACCGGGAGGTCTCTATTTGAAAATACTCCAATACAATTCGCCGGTTATTTTGACATTTACGATAGTGTCATTCATAGCTTTAATTGCTGCTACTGTGACCGACGGAGCGGCTAACTGGTATCTTTTTAGCATCTATAGAAGCTCGTTTAGCGACCCATTGTTTTATTTGCGGCTTTTTACACATGTTCTTGGGCACGCGAGCTTTGAGCATTATTTCAACAATTTTTTGACCATACTTTTGATAGGGCCTATGCTTGAAGAGCGATATGGCTCAAAAACACTACTGAAGCTGATAACGATAACCGCGTTTTGTACGGGGATTTTGCATGTTGTTCTGTTCGACAGCGCGCTTTTGGGAGCAAGCGGAATAGTGTTTTTCCTTATTTTACTGGCTTCATATGCCAATTTTGAGCGTGGGCGGATTCCTATTACGCTGATTCTTGTGATTAGCATTTTCTTGGGCAGAGAGATTATGGGAGCGTTTATTTTTAACGATAATATTGCGCGGATGACTCACGTTTTTGGTGGAGTTATCGGCGCGATTTCGGGATATTATTATAACAACAAACGGAAGAGCTATAAAGGTTCTAAGAGGCTCTAAAAGGAGAAGTTATGACAAAGAAACTTGGGAAACTGATAGTAATAATGGCGTCTATGGTTGTTTTTTCTATGCTGATGCTGATAGGTTGCGAGCGAGATACTGAAAATAATTATGAGCATAATTACGAGGACAATGGATATGAACATAATGATGAAGCTATAGAGCCTGTGCCTCTTGTGGTGATTCATGAAAATATAATAAGCACAAGCATTGCAGCTGGTGGCTCAGCTAGCTTTGTGATAGATTCGGACGGTGTTTTGTGGGCATGGGGCGATAATAACCGCGGTCAGCTAGGCGATGGTACTACTGAGCGCAGATTGTATCCGGTTAAAATATTGGATGATGTTGTGAGTGTTGCGGCAGGTATTGTTGATGATATGACTTCTAGGGACCAGAAGTTTACGCATAACGCTGCTATCCGCTCGGATGGCAGCCTTTGGACTTGGGGCTCAAACGGCGGCGGACAGCTGGGAGATGGAACGACGCAAAGCCGCTTTGAACCCGTAAAAGTGATGGAAAATGTTGTTCAAGTTGCGGTAGGGGGCTCGCATACTCTAGCGTTGCGCTCGGATGGAAGTCTTTGGGGCTGGGGCTCTAACTCGACCGGTCAGCTAGGACAAGATACTTTGATAAACTTTATTGAGCCGATTAAAATAATGGATGGAGTGGCGTTTGTAGCGGCAGGCTACAACTACAGCGCAGCTATTCGCCTGGACGCGACTTTGTGGACTTGGGGCTGGAATCGTTTTGGCGAACTTGGAGATGGAACGGATACAATGCGCCGTGAGCCTATACAAATATTGGAGGATATCGTTTATGTGGCGGCCGGCAGCTGGCACACTATGGCGGTCACTAAAGACGGATACTTGTACGGCTGGGGCAGCCCTAACACATTTGGGCAGCTTGGTGCAGGCAACACCGCAAGAAGTTATGAACCTATCAGGATAAAGGGAAATGTGGCGTATGTTTCTGTCGCGGGATTGCACACGGTGGCGGTTACAACCGACGGCTCGTTATGGACTTGGGGCTGGAATCGTTTTGGGCAGCTTGGCAACGGCAACTTCATAAGCCGAAACTATCCGCAAAAGATAATGGACAATATTGTACAAATTTCAACCGCGCGCGGTCATACAATGGCTCTAAGTCCGGATGGCGAGCTATTCATTTGGGGCGCGAATACGTATGGGCAGATTGGTGATGGTACAACGATTTATCGCGATCGCCCTGCTAATGTAATGAGTGGACATAATGTTGTTTACGCTTCAGCCGGCGAGGGCAGATACTCCGGGTTTTCAGCAGCGATTACGGCGGACGGAGGGCTTTGGTCTTGGGGCTTTAACGCCGATGGAAGGTTGGGCGATGGAACGGATATAAACAGATATGAGCCGACAAAAGTTATGGATGATGTAAAAATGGTTTCGCAAGGATACGATTTTACATTGGCACTTACAAATGATGGCGAATTATGGGTATGGGGCAGTAACGAGCATGGCCAGCTGGGGGTGTTCAATTCGCATGAAACAGATGCGCCTTCAATTTATGTTCGTATTGATTCAAGCTATTCACCATTTATGCTAATGAGCGATGTAGCTTATGTTTCGGCGGGATATTTGCATTCCGCGGCGATAACAACTGATGGAAGTTTGTACGTTTGGGGTTCAAACACATATAGCCAACTTGGGTTGGGCGATGTGGACTTTGACGAGTTGGTATTGCCGACAAAAATCATGGGAAACGTCGTATCGGTTTCAGCCGGTTACGGCCACACAATGGCAATCAAAGAAGACGGCAGCCTTTGGGGCTGGGGATTTAACGCAGGTGGGCAATTAGGCGACGCAACAACGGTTGACAGCTATGAGCCAATCATGATTCTCCCCGGTGAGGTTCGTTATGTTTCATCAGGGTTCGCTCACACGGCGGCAATTATGTCGGACGGCAGCCTATGGGTGTGGGGTTGGAATCATTTGGGTCAAATTGGTGACGGCGGATGGCTCGATATAATTGAACCTGTTCAAATTATGGAAAATGTTGCTTCTGTTTCGACAGGGTTTGCACATACCGCGGCCATTGATAATAATGGGAATGTATGGACATGGGGCTTCAACGAGTTCGGGCAACTAGGCGCAGGCAGCGGCGAAAACAGCCATGTTCCTGTAGAAGTCATGGATAACGCGACATTCATCTCAGCCGGCGGCAATCACACAATGGCAATTAGTGATGATGGAAGCCTATGGACCTGGGGTGCGAATGCGAACGGGCGCTTAGGCGACGGAACGTTTGGGCATCGCAATAGGCCTACGATAGTTATGGACGGGGTTTTGGTGAGGTAGGTTTACATGCTGTACTTAGGTTGACGGAGGAATGATTTATGAACTTTGGAAAAACAACTGACTTAGTAAAAGATGCTGGAAGAATTGTTGAACTAAGCGGATTAAAAGGAAAGATACAAGTGAAGAATGACGAATCGTTGGTCACGGAAGTGGACATTCAGATTAATAATTTTTTGAGAGAGAAATTGAGCGAGATAGATTCTCGAATAGGCTTTTTTTCGGAAGAGGAAAAAGGCGAGCTGACCGACCCTTGTTGGATATTAGACCCAATCGATGGAACTACCAACTTAGTTTATGGATACAACATGAGCTCTGTTTCTCTCGCCCTTTATATGGACGGCGAAATAAAATATGGCATTGTCCATAACCCTTTTAGTGGCGAAACATTTATAGCGGAAAAAAATAAAGGTGCCTACTTGGGGGATAAAAAACTTAATGTAAGCTCTCGAACGATTAGCGAAAGCATCGTCGAGTTCGGCGCAGGCTCATCTCGCAAAAAAGATGCAGATGCTAACTTTGAAATCGCTAAGACGATCTTTAAAAGCTGTCGTGATATTAGAAGGATCTGCTCATCAGCATTAGTTTTATGCTATATTGCGGACTCGAGGATTGATGGATATTTTGAAAGAGTTTTAAAACCTTGGGATATTGCTGCGGGCTCGCTTATTTTATCTGAGGCAGGTGGGATAACTACGGATTACGAGGGTGGAAAAATACAGTTTGGAAAGCAGACTTCCGTTATTGCGAGTAATGGTGTGATTCAGGAGTTTTTGAAGGGTGCTATAAGGGCGGTTAGATATTAAGCTATCTGGAGGCTTACTAAAGATGAAAAAGAAAAGTGTTGACCAAACAACCAAAATTTATCAACAAATTTATACCATTTCGATTATAATGACGGCTATTTTTATTGCTATATTTGTAATTGATTTAAGACCGGACTTGCACTATCATTTCGGGCAGGCCTTGGTAGGCAATCTACTGCGTTTAACAACGGAAGCCTTTATTTACTCCGCAATTGGCGCTTCTACATTTGGTTTAACATATTGTTTTGTAAAGTTATACTGGAAGCGAACTCGTGAAAACATTTGGGTGGATGGTTTTTGGTTAAGCATTCATGATAAACCGGAGCCTAGGATAGGGACTGTTACAATAAAACAAAATTTTCATCAAATAAATGTGACAGATGCGCTAAATATATCGCCTGATGAAAACAAAGATCGTCTAACTAAATGGTACTATCCGGTAGCAAGAGTTTACATTGACGATGCAGGTTCGCTAAAGTATATAGGTTATTATAAGAGTGAGCGGATTGACGAAGGTTTTTTAATAAAGAAAAGAGGAATACATAGTTTGAGTAAATATTCAACAGGTAGTGAGAATGTTACTGCAATGTACGGCAGTTTTGCTGATATTGTTGAAATATCACCAAACGGAGAAGTTGAAGCTAGTAGTGATAGCACAGGGGTACTCTATTTATTTAAAGCAACAGATGACTGTGAGATGTATCTAAAAAACAATAAGAAGAAAGGCAATATAGATAAGGATAAGCTAAGAGGTTTGCATGAACATGAGAGCTTTAAGGGTACCCCATACGCAAGAAAACTGAAAGACTTGTTAGAAAAACGGCTAAAGCAAGAGCAAGGCGGAGAACAGTTAGAAAAGCAAAGTGAAGAACAATTAAAAGAACAATTAGAAAAGCTGCTAAAGCAAGAGTTTGATAGACAAGAGATGAAATCACGTGAAAAAGAACTTAAACGAAAACTAAATAGACGTAAACTAGAAAAATGGTATAAATTGCCACTAAAAGGAAAATATAAAAAGCCTCTTAAGTAAAGAACATGAAAAAGATATTCCATAAAGCTACCATTTTACAATGAAAGCCTGCAAGTCTATAACCTCACAAAACCAGTCCCGAGAGAAATATCTCTTACCTACGACTGGTTTTTCTATACCTTCTTCATACACACAACCCTATCCCAACAACCATTCCAACCAACCACACCCATCCGGATATGCCCTTTCAATCGCCTCAAAAAGCCACTCCTTACTCTCCGGTGACAGCATCGGCATAATAGCGTTAAAGTCTCCCTCGGTCTTGGGCCTTACGTTCGGATGCTCGGATGAAAACTTATCAGACTTATAAAACAGCACTATTTCCGGCGCGAGATATGGTACGGAGTCTCTATATAAAATCGCTTTATCCAACGAACGGGCTATTCGTGGTTTTTCTTGCAGTATAAAGTTTTCGCCGTCTCTTGCGTCAACTTCAAATTCGATAAACTCGATTTCATCTTGCACGAGCCACTTGCGAGACTGGTATGTATATATTTCTGAGGCAGGATTCGAAGCATATGACGGACTTCCTTGAAGGCGGTCGAGTTTATGCAGCACATCGGGCAGACAGCCGGGCTTTATTGCCCACATATTTTTACAATCATCCCAATAACTGTCCGCTATGTCATCAATCTTGTAAAACAAATGCTGCGTTACCGGCCTTCCTTCCTCCATGAATCGGCCGTAAAAAGACCAGCCTAGATTCTCCAAAAACTTAAAGGCGGATATTTTGTCTTCTTTGTAAATGACGATATCAAAATCACCATGAGTACGGAGCTCTTTGCCTGCAAATAAATCAAGCGCGTAGCCGCCACAAATCGCGTAATCAAAACTTGCCACTTTGAATAGTTCGCGAGCCTGCAAAATTGTTTTGTTCATGGTGCGTCTCCCCTTTATCATGATTTTGTTTTATGTGCGGTTATAATCGTATAGCTGGATGCATTGACGGTTATTATAATGCCATCCACTTGAACATACCAATTTTTGCCGCGTTTTTCGATATTGGTTGAGGATTTTATGCGCTCTTTGCACCAGTTGACAACGTCGATGTCGTTGGATAGGTTTAAGTTTTTACGAATTCGCAGAACGCCGAGTTTGGTTGTTTGGATTTTATTGAAGTTGGCTAGCAAATCATGCTTTATATTATCAGACATTTTTCCTCCGCCTCTCCAAATACTCACGGATCACCGCCACGCAAGGCGGCGATATATTCTCCGGCAACTCATTAATCGCAAAGAATCGAACCTCGTCACCCTCGATAAGATCTGCCCTTGGCTCGCCGTCATAGTCTTTGCAGATATACACAATGTCAATAATGGACACTTGGTCGCCATTAGGATACGTATATTGCAAGTCCTTGCCAGAAAAGACATTAAATAACTCGAGCGAGTTAGCCACGAGCCCTGTTTCTTCAAAAAGTTCACGTTTTGCAGCGTCCTCTACGACCTCGCCAATCTCAACAGAGCCGCCGGCGTAGCCCAAGCATTTATTATCTCGGCGTAGCTGCAAAAGGATTTCGCCCTTATCGTTTTCTACAATGACACTTGCGCCGCATAGCATAATCGGCATGTGTCCGACAAGTTTACGTAAGTTTTTTACATAGTCATTCATGACGTTAGTTCCTTTCCCATTGAGCGACGTAAGTTATAGTCTCATTTCTGCTGGTATCTAAATCCAACACCCAAACTATGCCTCCCGGTTCGTCTATGTGCACTAATATAACTAAAAACGGTTTAAATCTATACTATAAACTGTGCCTGAGTCAGAGCCAAAAAACAACACACCTTGATAAATAGTGGGAGGGGAAAGAGCAATATCGTCCAGCGACGCTGCCCAGAGTTTAGTATGATTGTACGTGTCAATTTCCATTGCATATGTTCTAGGCATACGCATTTCATCGGCAGCTATTCCAGGGCCGACAAAAGCAGCACGCATATTTGTTGAAACGACAACAACATTATTGCCGTGACGAAGCGGTGGTGTGTAGCCAAATGATAGAATGGAATATATCCTCTGAAACTCACCGGTGCCTTTATCGAATACAATGATTGCATACTCATCTGAAGTGGCGGCAAACACATTATTGCCTACAACGACAGAGCCGCCTGAAAACCATGTTAATGAATCTTGTGAATATGACCTCCAGAGAACCTCTCCGGTGGATGCGTCGATATTATAAAACAATCGGCATCTTCCGCCTACATAAACGCTCCCGTTATAGATGGTCATGGGATTAAAAGGCATACCAACTAAGTGAGTTTCAAATACAACTTGACGCGTCTGAATATCAACGGCAAACAAGTGGCCGGGCGAGAGGATGTAATAGAGCCGACCATCATAATAGTTGACGCCGGAAACTACCAATCTGCGGCTTTGCATTTCAATTGTCCAGATTATTTCACCACTCAGTATATCAACGGCAACTAAATCACCATTAAGCGCAACAAAATAGACTACACCGTCCGCGACCGCGATATGCGAATCGTTAAAGGCATTTGGGTCATCAGACATTCGGACGTCATAGCTTGAAGGATATATGATAATATGGACTTGCTCACCCGTTGAAGCATCTAATATATATAAGTTGTTTCCTGCATTGAATATGACGTTTCCGTCCGTTAGAACAGGTAGCGTTCGCACGGCTTCATCCGTAGAAAATGTCCAAAGAATTTGTTCGGTGCTTATATCTACAGCATAAAAAACATTATCTTCATTACCGAAGAAAACAGTGCCGTTTTCTGCTAATATAGCAGAGCGTATGGCGGATTCGGTTTTAAAGAACACGTTGGCTTCTACTTCCAGTGTAGGATATTCTACGAGCTCTTTTTCGGAAGTTTCCCTTGGTCTTGGTGGTCGCATTGTTTGCGGCAGACTGCGCTGAGTGATAATGGAGTGCTCAACCTGAACTTGAGGTTCAATTTTTATCTGTGCTGGGGCTTCCGAGTACACCTCAACTTGATTAGACGTGAGTGTGTAGGGCGCATAATAAGGCGTTGTTTCTTCGCTACAAGAAACAAGTACCATTATTATAAGTGCCATACACAAAGGAAGCGTAATTTTTCTCGTTTTACCCCACATTACTCAACACTCCTCTCCCACTGCGCAAAATAAACAATCGTTTCATTCCTACTGATATCTAAATCCAGCACCCAAACTATTCTTCCGGGTTCATCTATCAAGAAATTATCGTCATTTTCTAATAGCCAGCCGATAAAAGTATAACCTTCTTTTCTTGGTTCTGCGCGCGGATGCCTGAACCGTACAGAACCGTCTTCGCCTATTGTTATGGTGTTACTAATAGGCGCACCAACTCCACCGTTTGAGTGATACATGACCATAAGCCTGCCGCGGTGCAGGGTGATGGGTTCTTGTTTTTGGGCAGCTTCTTCATAGGCCTCTGCAACATAAGTGACAATGTATACACTGCCCCCGATTTCGCGCCATGTTACTTCTATTCCAAAGGCTTCCGAAACGAATCTAATCGGAACTAATGTCCGACCATCAACAATCATCGGTGTGACATCCATTGCGAGCCAATCGTCGCCGACTCTCATGTTTGGGTTGCCGATTGTTGCAACTATAACGACGCCATCTCTAGTTGCGGTAATTGTTCGGCTATCTTCATCCCATTCAACTTCCGCGCCCAAAGCCTCGAAAATGGCACGCATGGGAACCATTACTCTGCCGTCGGCCATTCTTGGGGCAACGTCGAATGTTAGGAGCTCGCCATCAAGAAAAACCCTGATGGAAGGCGGTGGGGTGAGGGCGCTCGGGGTTATAGCAGGAAGTATTGTTACCGCCAAAAACAGGCTTATAAGCACTATAATTTTTTTGTACATATTAATCTCCTTTTTCGCCTTGGCAAGATGTTTTTATCCGCCAAACAACGCGAGGAACATACCTGCGGCAATGGCTGAAATTACCGTGCTGGCAACAGTTGGGCCCATTGCGTGCATGAGCAGATGATTTTGCGGATTATACTGCTGGCCGAGTTTTTGCGAAACGCGCGCAGCCATTGGCATTGCTGAAAGCGCGGCATTACCGATTAACGGATTAACTTTTCCGCCGGTAAAGTAGTTGAGTGCTTTGGCAATCAATACGCCGCCTGCCGTTCCGAAAGCGAACGCCAAGAGCCCCAAGATTACAATCAAAATAGTTTGAACTTCTAACATGCGCTCAGCCGTAGCAGATGCGCCGACGGCGAGAGCGATAAGTATCGTGAGTAAGTTTAGGAAATGTTTCTCAAGCGTTGGAATATATCTATCCGTCACGCCGCATTCCTTGATAAGATTTCCAAGCATCATCATCCCAACAAGCGCGCCGGC
>Ga0123355_10001530_pt1 | contig 32248 bp, 22 predicted proteins | sample TergutEmb28metaG_3_FD_89872 | JGI IMG/M metagenome (GOLD analysis project Ga0123355, IMG submission 89872) | Embiratermes neotenicus P1 segment gut microbial communities from Petit-Saut dam, French Guiana - Emb289 P1 | ecosystem: Host-associated > Arthropoda: Insects > Digestive system > Gut ...
AATCCTGCCACTGACATACTTCATTCACCTGCCTATGAAGATGGAACCGATAGTGAGTTCCGAAACGTCGGCAATTAAATCTCAGACGCCGGGGAATTACCCAAAAAGGAATAAATTACAAATTAAGAGTTATATACAGCTGCATATGTGTACACTTGTTTTATTGTTTTGAATAACTGGGAATTGTGTAATATCTTTCATTAAAACTGAGTGACATGGTTCAGAGTAGCTTCACTGAAATATCTCATCAAATGTTCAGATATTCTTTATATCTATGATTGTGATTAATGTTACTGTGATATATTTTCTCCTTTTCCAATAAGTTAATAACACAGATCTTATCACAAAAGTAGTATGAGCACCATTATCAATAATGATTTAACTTACAAGAAAAGAACATGCACTTATTTGGTATGTAGTGTGTGAGTCCATGAGTTTGTGCCACATAATAACTATTGAACCTGATGACAGATTTCAGTGAAGTTGGTAAAAATAAACTGAAAGGAATATAGATTTCAGTTATTATATATGAGGGGGCATTACAAAAGTAATATCTAATATTTTTCTCAGAACCCATAAAACATTTGTAATGAAATTTACAAAGACCATGGATACATACTTTACGAAGTTGAGATTATTTTTCCACAACGTCTCCTTCATTATCAACACACCTTTTCCACCCTTGCGTGAGATGCCAGGGGCTAGTCATGTACAACTCTTTGCTGAAGTCTCTGAGCTCTTCACACTTGCTGTGTTTCAGCTTGATATCATCCATAAAATATCATCCTTCGTGTACATCCTTCAGGAGGCCAAAAAGTTGGAAGTTGGAGGGTGCTAAATCAGGACTGTAGGGAGGATTAAACTTTGATTCATGTCGCTGTTTGGCCAGAACTTTTGAGTTCTTGCTTTAAACTTCTTTAATGTTGGCACATATTGCTCTGAACTGAACATGGGACCTCTCTTCAAAAATTCCACTAACAAAATTCCTTCACTGTCCCATAAAATGCTAGCCATGACTTTACCTGTAGAAGTCTGCACCTTGAATTTTTTGTCCATCATCCTCTCTACAGTTCCAAATTAGCACCATTCAACTTCCATCTTTTTGGCGCCCTGTAGGATGCACTCCAAGGACCCCCTTTTTGTGGACAACAATGAGTTGAAACAGAATGTGTGAATAGCTTTGATGCTTCAGCAGAGTGTTAATGCAACCAGCATACAGTGTCTCTCACAGAGATGGAAAAGTGTGTTGGTAATGAAGCAGACTTTGTGGAAAAATAACTTAAACTTTGTAAAGGATGTACCCATGACATACTTAAATTTCATTAAAATTTTAATTGTAGTTTTTGAAACAAAATAGGAGGCTTTACTCTAGTACTGACCTTCATAGTAATGATAAACTGCATGGTGGCCACACCCAGCCTCATGTGCAGTGGGTACCAGGGAATCTTTCCCAGGGGGTAAAGCACCTGGGGTGTGAAGCTTGCTTTTTGCCTCCATCTAGTGCCAGAGATTAAACATACATGGAGCTATGCTTACACTCCTCTGTGTGCCTTCATGGTGTGCAAAGGGAAAATTTTACCTTTGCCTTTCACTACAGTCCTGCAGAACCTGTTATTAACTTGTAGTTTGATAGTGATAAATAATGACCAATGCATACTAACATCATATGGAACATCTTATACGTGTTAACACAAACATTGGTCATTGCAAGTCTTAGAGGTTATGTCTGACTGCTGTGACATGGATTTTTCTGTGGTGTTAATTATGCATAGTAATGTGTAACTGAATTTTACAATTACTGTCTTAATTTACAGTTCTCTCTAGCTTCACCCAACAGACTGAAACATCTTAAGGACATCTGGGTTGGGTCACCAGATTTTCTGCAATAAACACTAGGATTTCAACAAAGAAACACTTACTGTGTATGTCATACTATTTGTATATGCCAAGTACAGCAACTTCAGTATCAATGGAAAGGATATTAACTGCTATTAGTAGACACTGTTTTACTAGATATGCAGCACAGCTCACATCCTCTGCCTGTCTGTGACACCTCCAGTTGTTTGTCTGTACTTTTTTTTTTGTCTCTAACATTTTCTACTCCATAGTTTGCATTCAGGTGATCAGAATTTAATCCTGTCACTATGGGGCTCAAGTTTGTTTTCCTTTATCACCAGTATAAAACTACTGCTTAGCACTTTTGACATTCATGCTAAAACTGATGTAGGTTCTACAGGTTTACTTTCACCTTTTGCACAGGCAAAATCGCTTATCTATTACAGGAACTGTTTTTGTGTCCTTCTTGTTAGGGGAATCTGTAGACACTGATACAAAGTTTGGTTTATATGGTGAGGTAAATTCAGTCAAAAACATAACTATAAATATATGGCTAAATGTCATTAGCAATGGAGAAAAACTACATGTTTTGGACTATAGTGGCCATCTTCAGGTTTTGACAACTTTCTTGCTAAAAGAGTTTTATATAATATGCCTAAACCGCATGGTGATGTTGAGATCTCATCATCATTTTACGTGCTTTTGTTAAGCTAAATTTGGTGGGATGTCTATTGGGTCAATGAATTGTATGTAGCTGGGTGTGGATCTTTCCAGTTGGGTAGGTGTAGGGTTAGGAGGAAACTGTGATTGTAGGTATGGCACATTATATGCTCCTTTGTTGGGGGGGTTTGTGGGATTGGTAATAAACACCATCATTTAGCCATATCTTTATAGTTGTGTTTTTGACTGAATTTACCTCACCATATAGTTTAAACACACAATGGGATGACACACCTCAGAAATATTTGGTTTGTTTTAAACCCTGCTTAAGATTATCAGTTGATAGTGGTATTAAACCATTTACAATTACTGCTTCACACTCTGTCCAGGCAAGACTGGACTTCACATTGAATGACTACAGAATCAGTTTTCTACAGGACTGTGAACTCTTGAGTGCAGTTTCTTCATAAAGAAGTGCCTCTGTAGTTTGTCCAAAAAATTTTCATGGCATTTTGAACAAGAGAAAGTAAGCATTACAGGGGAACATGACAGCTACTGCAAGCAATACAGATGTTGCAGGCTCAAGTTCATCCCCTCACCTTCTGTTGGTAACCATGATAACCACAGCACAATGGCAGTGAGAGAGCACTGCTGCAAATTACAATATCTGATGATGCACTCACTCAGTCACAGTCACAACAAGAGCTGTGATATGAGAACACCCGTGCTGCCATGTAAAATAATTTTTATAAAACAGGGCATCATGGGTAAAACCAGGACAAAACTATGAAATGACTTGGGCATATTGACAGTCTCCAAACTGGGATAGTATGGTAACCCTAATTGTACTTTCTTCTGACAATGCCTTCTTTTGATGTAAACTGGTTAAAAGCAGCAGTCAGTTATTTATGCATTGATTTTTAGCTAACTTTGAAGAACTGTTATTGGTGTAAAATGGAAAGCTGCACATGTTGACCAAACAGGCTAATTTGTTGTACACATTACTGTGCAAAGCATATAGACTCAGTCCAGGAGGTAATTTATCCATGTTGCAGGACTGCAATGGAGTACTGACCTGGACTGAAGAAGAGATTTGTTCAACTCAGTGCCCACTGACTGACAGTCAGAATTCAGGAACTATCACCAAGATTCTGTAAGGTGAGATGTCATACTGTTGCTGTAATTAACAACTGTGGTTCACATAACACAAATTGTATTTCTGAGAGAAGGCATCTTTTAACAGAGCTTGGTGGAAAAAAATCATGAGGGGTTGCCTAACTTTGTGACATTTATGTCGTGTGGTTTAAATTAAGAAAGAACTAGTGAGCTGCAATTTTAGACAATGTTACATGCAAAAATCACATACTGTATAAGCATTTTGTTTGTTTGTTTCTTTCTTTCTTTTTTCTTTCTTTCTTCTTTCTCTCTTTCTTTCTTTTGTTCTTTCTTCCTTTGTAATTATAAGATTAAATGGATTAACAGAATTTTATGTTGGTCAGCCTAATCCTGATCCTGCTTGCCCTGTTCTGTATGCTGGTTGGACTGCTACAAAATTCCATCAGATTTATTTGATGTTAGGTATGATGTATGTGAAATACTGATAACATGTATCAATTGTCATATGACCTATGATAGAACTACCTCAATAAAAGATGGACATGTATGCTGATGTATATAGTTGAAAATAGTACAGTGTAAAATTGTATTTGTAAGTTGAGTTTATTTATTTTATGATAATTGAGTTTGTTTTATGAAAATCTGATTTGATTAATAATAAAACTCTAACACAGAAACTAATATATTCTATTCTGTACCTCAGACTGTGGAAAAATATTGGTGTCAGAAGTTTCATTTGGGAGTTTTGTTGGTCATGCCAGTAACATAAACCATCTGTCTCTTATACTTGCACAGGCTGCAGAAGGCAAGCAGAGTGATCATTCTCAGGCTGTTACAGATGAGATGATGGATTGATAACAAATGCATCTGATACATACTAGTAAACCAGCACATGGAACATTAGATTTAATCACATCCATAACTGCATTAATAAAAGTATAATTAGAAATAGCCGATATTACATTACACTCAAATATATTCAGTGCCAGCTGGATAATTAGGCCACTTGGTATAATATTGTACCAAAATTATAAATGTGAAACATTCGAGAATTACATGAATTTTCACAACGGCACACAAAAGTGCACTTATGTACAGACATACACATGCATGCATGTGCATGCATACACACACACATGTATAGTCAAGATACAGAAGTCGTAATATGCATATGCTACTTAACAACATATGTCCTTTTTTTAAACAAGTGTTCTCCCCTCCACCCAAACCAAAAAAATACTTCATTTCAACTTAGAATCTTAAATAATCCACCACTTAAAAATAAGTGACCCAACTGAAGGCAAATTTTAGGTGATAAAAGCCAATGGGGAAATTTAATTTAACTTTCATTTAATTTTTATTTTCAATCCAACCAGCCATACATGTGACTCTGGACATGTGAAGCATAATATAGCTATATATATAACATAATACTGTTAATATCAATATTTTACAACATAAACACAAATGAAACAATAAAATACTGTAAATAATATAAAATACTAGAGCATAATGTAATATAGTAATATAGCTAATTATTACTGTATTATATTATTTTATATTATATTATATTGTATATTTTTTAACATCCAGTTTGTTACATTGTAACTTGGGACTTGTCAAAAAGGAAACACAAACATCACCAATTATATACTGTTGTTAACAGCAATACTTCAGTGACTTGGCCTGTAAAAACTCTTCAAGCATATAAAACGAATTATTCAACAAAGCTAATTTCACTTCTTTTCTAAAGCAATTGAAATTATCTAATTTTTTTATTTTCAAAGGATGTTTAACACACTTTTTTGAAACAAAGGTGTATCACAAAATTGTGTATGTAGTCATATTTACGTCTCGTATTAAGTTCATGGATCACAAAGTTTTGCTGCAAATTTCCCTTGTACTTCTTTACAAAGCACAAAACTTGTAAAACAAACAGTGAAGTCACCATAAGAATTCTGTTTTTTTTTAATTTCTGTCTACAGGATTCTTATTTTTTATACCTGTAATGAATCTAATCACCTTTTTTTGAATACACATTACCTTTAAACTTTCTCTTGTTCCTCCCCAAAGTATAATGCCATATATCAGTCGTGATTGAAAATAGGTGAAGTGAATATTCCAGAGCATACAGTTATTTAGAATGTTCGTTAGAGATTTGATGTTTACTCAAACTATGACACAGAGAACAGATATGAGCTTGCCAAATTAGATTTTCTGTGATATACATACACAAGTTACAGCAGGAGGTATGCAGGTGGCTCATTTTTGGTTTGAAATCAATTAGGGGTGCATTATATACTTACTTATGACTGAAAAAGAAATTGCTTTGATACTGATTTATGAGAAACAATTAGAATTCTTGAATCTGATGACAGAAAATGTTGTACTAGCAGATAGGCTAGTACATATGATACAAGGGCATTACTCTATCTAACATTATGTGTCACTTCCCACTGCCACTCCAATTTGCCGTAAGTCTGGGTCGAGAGTGTTTTGTAATTAATGTTAAATTTGTGCACACCATATTTAAAAACCGTGCTTGTAAAATTGAAGACAGTTTATGTTAAATGCTTTCTTTTCAGATTGTCTGCAGTGGGAGAATTATTACTCTACCCTTTATCCTTTAATATGCCCCAAAAGTGAAAATTTATGACATAAGTTCAGATTTATTGAGTGAGGAGGCAACAACCTTGAATTTATTTGAAACTTCGCCATCTTTAAGTTAGGAACTATTTTATTAACAGTGTCACCCACTTTGAAGGAAAATAGTCTTACAAGTTACATCTCAAATTTCCCTACATTGCGCTCTCCATAACAATATTGTTCTATTATGAAGAACATTGTACATAATAAAGAGAACTGTTTATGGCTTCATCTGTTGCACTGTCATGCTGCAAAAGGCACAGTATCTCTTGTAAATGGACATATGTAAAGAAATGGTGTCACAATGTGTGTAACATATCAGTGTGAATTTATTGTCTCAAAAAAAAAAAAAATGGGCCCCATAATCCCCCAGTTGGACTCAGCATACTGCACACCATTCTTAATATCATGTAATGGCACCTTGTGAATTAACCCTGGATTTTCTGTAGACTGGTACCTGTAATTCTGACAGTTGACATATCCACCACATTGAAACCAAGCTTTATAACTAACAGAAAGATACTGGAGCCTGTTTCTTCAGAACACACACCAAGATGATGACAGTTTACAAGTCCAGTCTTGTATAACAAACTGTGCTGCAGAATTTTTGAACAACATTTGTCTTACATAGACGCGAACGTAGCAGTTTTGTTACATTTCATGCCATTGATGCAGACATGCCTTTTGCTGTGCTCACTGACTAGTGACACATGCAAACATGACAGAACTGTCTCTCATATAATGGGCACGTTGGTGTGCCACTTAGTGAGCTATGTTTTATACAATAAGTGAGTTGGCAGGAAGTGACAAAAATACTGGCCAGGTGAAATAAAGACCCTGTATATATTATTGTATTTTTTTCAATAGCAAAAAAACCCTTACTGCACTTAAGCACTTTTTCCTTCCTCTGGCTAGTGGTACTTCAACCATGTCAGTGACCTGTGTTATCAGCTCAGTGAAAGAAATGTGACGAAATGAGGTAAGGTGTATGTGTCTATTTATGAAACTAAGAATAAATTAATAATTTTTTATGTAGCATTTGTATCATGTAGTGATGATTTATCATAACATAATTACAGCTAAACTTAAAGAATTTGTGATTATTTGTTTCATTCTATTCACTGTTATTTGAGAAAGCTGAGGGAAGGAATTTGACATGTATTTTTAGTTAGGGGAAGTGCATTCTTTAACAAATGTATTAAACCAATTACAGATTTCAATTCTGTCATGTCCTAAAACAAGTTATCCCACACCTGGGGGTTAACATAGTATGAACTGCAGTCTATTTGAGCCTAAGAAGCTTCTTTATGAATTATGGAGACATTTTGAACAAATCCAGACATACACAGTTTAGAAACAAGACATAGATATGACTCGTATACCAAGTAATAATCTCAGTAATTGTGAAAAAGGAATTTGCTATACAGGATTAAAGTGAATAGATTATCAACCACCTTCCATCGAAACTTGAAATCATGATTTAAAAGTATTTAAGACAGCAATAAAAGAGTATCTACTCTCCCACTCATCCTACATCAAACTTTAATTTGTCTCAATAAAATTTCTCAGTTATATCATGTGCATGCAAAAATGATGATTATTTCATTTAATTAATTTTTGCTTCAACAGTAAACAGATGCATTTATTTATATTTGTTTTGAAATCAATGTATTAGACTGTAGTATGTTATACATTGTTGATTTAGTCGTAATAAGGATTTGTTAAATGTAATTCTTCTCAATTCTGTGATATTCTGTTCTATGAATCCTTTGGCTTTCTTTAAGTTATGCATTTTAATTTGTTTTGTCCTAAAACAAGCCCCATCTGCTAAATTAATATCTGCTAAAATTTCAAATGGAATTTCCCGTGGATGTATCAGCCATGTGATTTTCAGTAGTAGTTAACATTTTCAATAATGAAATTTGATTATGGAATATTTATTCTGCATATTCTGAATTGTGGGAACAACTTTCAGATATTCTTAAGCCATGTTTTTATTGCATGAAAGGCTGAACCATGGTAGTGCCCAAAATTATTGGTCAAAAACTCAAACTCTGATACAGCACATCCTAACATAGCACCACTCTCACCTAGCACCCATGAAAGTCCATGAACCAAAATTCCATATTATATAAAATTTCTGCTTATCACTAACCTTGATATACTGCCACAAATATCACTTGACAGATGGTGGCATTGTATCATGGTTTAATTGTACACTAATTTCAGTTATCCAGTACACAAAAATACTGTACTGTCGATATCATTCCATCTGAGAGGAAATTGACACTGATGGGAATTTTACAATGATATGCTACTCACATTCTAACACCATTTTTCAACACCTGCAAGATCACAATTCTATGCATAGTTTAAAGAGTGTTTTGGTGACAGAATAAACCAGGGGATTGTGGCCTCCTTGTTCACCAGATCTAAACCTTTGCAAATGTTACCTGTGGAGCATGTTAAATGATGAAGTGTATAGGAATAGTCATCACATTGAAAATTATCTGAAAAAAAGCATTCAGGATGTCATGTCTGCAATTTTAGCAGCAGAACTGTGATGTGCAACCAGTAACATACTTGTTAGATGTTATGGATGTCTGTAAGTTGAAGGAAACCATTGTCAGCACTTTATTCAATTATGGTTGGTAAAAATGTAATATTAACTGAAACACAATGAAGGACCACAACTCTTAACAAATTGGAATAGCAATGAACAGTGTGCTGCCTATCATAGTGCAAAACTGTCTGAGACACCAGTGATGTGAGTTGTAAGATAAAATTACATTTCTTCGGATAAAAATATGAACAATAAATAGTTCCATTGACAAATGACACTTAACATCAAACACATAACGATACTAAACAATAAATAATAGACATTATTCAATGACATTTTCTTGGGCAGACAGCCATGTCAGGATGTGAAGGTATTACTGACATTTCAGGAACTAACTCGGTCCCCATCTTCAGGGTTTGCTGGTGGTTTGATGGCACCAAAACTGATGACTATGTGGCCAACTCTGCGTCGTGTTTGACATAGACATTATTATTACTGATAAGCCATCTACATATACACAGGCTGGACAACAGACATTTTGAGACCCAAGGTTGTCCTTACAATTCTTACTAGATGTTCGACTACTGTTATGTGCGTTTTCAATATTTGATACATAATTTATACAATGTAAATGACAGGCGCTTATCATGACTTTGTGAAAGTGCCTAAAAACATTGGTATCACACGTTTTTCAGAAATTATGTGGTACTTCCTTTAATCGAATTTTCCCTCGAAGGACATAGAACCCCGCTTAAGACGACCCTGTTTAAGATGTTTTTATATATAAGATGTTTGAATACTTTTGTACCAAAATTTTCTAATAAGATTAACATACGCGTTGATTTTTCATAGATTTCTTCTTAGAAGTATTTTCCACCTAAGAAGCATGAAATTCACGACGAAAGTTTTAACATTGTAATACTTTTCGTATTAAAGTTTGAACAGTTGCCCCAAGTTGCCATTCGATCAATTTGTTCCAGACATACAGTGATGAAACAACACCCTCACACTGGACACCACTTAAGATTTGATGTCAATAAGTTTTCGATGCGATAATCTTATGGTTCGCTGTACTATTTTACTTTAAATGAGACCTCGCACACTGAAGACGATGACATGTTCATGACGGGTCGATGCGTTGGAGTGACGGCTCGGCATGCTGTGTCTGGTGTCGGTCAGTAACAAACATATCGCCACATGCATATGATCTGTGCGGAAGTTTCACGGGCTTTTAAGTGCCGTGTTAAGTTATGCAATCATGAGCGTGTAAGGAAACATTAAAACTTGTGGAGCTTGTTTGAGAACATTCCGGTTTGTATAACTGGAAAGATCCTGGTTATACAAGAGATGGTAACATTTGTCTGGTGTGGAAAAACATAGGGAAAAACTTGAATGTATCAGGTAAGATACTTTATTGTTGAATATGCTGCAATTTATTTAGACACGTAATGTAAGCTTACTGTCATGGGTACTGATTATTTCTGTTAGCATTTGTAATGTTCCTACTGAAGCAGTTTATGTCGTGTGTGTTCGAGGCCCGTATCCTGCCGTATGTATCTATCGTCGTCGCACACCAATCTAATCGGAAGTAACCACAGATCATCTAGTGAAGTAACGTCCTATGTGACAGCATTAATTGATATACAAATTAGCAACACTATTTTACGCGAAACCCGTAACGGTGACGTCACGTCCGGTTGCGTTGCCTCCTCCTTCAACACGTGTAGTTCATGGGGGCGTGTTGCTGAACGCAAGGCATTGTGATTGTAAACGTTTTAACTGTTATTTCATTAATCTGTAGTATCGTGTGTTTAAAAGTTTGTCTTCATTTAAAATTGCATCTGTGTGTACAGCGTACACACTTCTACATCAAAACTGTCATACAAGGTAAGCTGTTGCAATTCATCTGCACACCATAAAAAGGTGGTTGCTACGTAAAATGTTCCTCCTCAAAAAATCGAAAAGTACTTTGCTTTTCTGTGTCAGCTTGAAATATGAGGCACAGCAAATTATAGGTCGGTAGAATTGGTATTTAAAGAGTAGTTGCGACACAAAGGGGCTGTTGTTATTGCAATTTGTGCTTCAAAATATATGTTTTATTGTGTTCACAAATGTGTCAAAATCACCAAAAAGAAGGTGATAATTTAAGTGTGGTTTGGTGGTGAAAATGTATCACTTAACCCTTATCCTGCTAACGTGTCGAATATGGTGAGCTCCTAATAATGCCAGAAAATGGCAGATGGGATTTAACTTGGCGTTTAAAGGGTTAATATAGAATTTAAATGTATTAATAATGTAGTAAAGTGGCAGTATCAAAGACCAAATTTATGATAGTATCACTAAAGTATTACAGTGCATATGAGTATGTAAAAATTGGTATATATCATTTTGAAATAGTGAAAGACTGTACATATCTTGGTGCAATTTTAACAGATAAAAATTAATTCAGACCAGAGATTGAAAAGAGAATGACAAATGCAAGTACAGCATATTATCACTTCTTCCTCTACTAAAGAGTCAATCAGTACTCAGAGCAGAAAAAATAAAAACCTATAAGACATTAATGAGACCAGTGGCAACATATGGAGCAGAATCTAGGACACTGAATAAAGATATTGCTAAATGGCTGGCTGCTTCTCAAAGAAAAGTTTTAAGAAATGTTTGGGGGAATTAAAGTAAATGAAAATTGGAGATGGTGATATAATAAGGAATTACTGCACTTTGAGATTTAGATATATTTTTATTTGTCAGAATAAGTTGGCCGAATTGGATTGGTCATGTTAATAGACTGGATAGTAAAATAAATGTAAGTCAAGTTAATAATAATCCCCAGGGCAGTTGGCTAAGAGGACGACCAAAAGACAGATGGTGGAACAGTGTACAAATGGTTATTAATAGATTCAAAATTAAAAACTGAGAAGAGAGTTCAAAAAACAGCTGACTGGGAGCATTCCATTAAGGAGGCAAAGGTTCACATTGGACTGTAGTGCCATCTAAGAAGAAGAAAGTGACAGTATCATTTAAGAATTATAAAATAATGTTTTTAGGCTTATCCTTTAACACATCTTCCCATGTAGTAAACCTAATTTTTTAAGTTTTCCAAAAATGTCTGAAGAGGATTCACTGTATAATTACACTTGGCCTTATGATAGCTTTGTGAGAAAGCCAAAAGATGTAGCCATTATTATCTTTTAACCCTTCAGTGACGCTGGGGTTTAAGTTTCATCTACTGCCCAGTACAGAGTGGTTTTAAACCTATAGTACTAAGAGTCAAACAATATTTAGTGTCTTAATAAATAACGAACTTGATGCACATTTCTTTTCCTTATATTTGTTTATTCCAATTCTCTACACGTTTTGAGCAATCAAGTGCTTATCATCAGGAGTGTCAGTTGTATCAATACGACCTCTGGTATATGTCACTCTATGTAAGTGACCGTGTGACCTGCATACCACAAAGTCACCTACATAGAGTGATATACCAGAAGGCATATTGATACAATTGACTCTCCTGATGATGAGCACTTGATTGCTCGAAACATGTAGAGAATTGGAATAAATAAATATAAGGAAAAGAATTGTGCATCAAGTTGGTTATTTATTAAGACTGTAATAAGATGCACGGTCAACAAAACATAAAATATTTAGTGTATTTCTTGTTTGCAAGGGCTGTATAGATACGATTAGATTGCTGGCTCTAAGTTGTGGGTGGTCCAAAGCCATGCACAGACAATAGAACAGAAGTCAAGTGTAGGACATGTTCTTCATTTCTGTACTGTAATAACACATAACAGGTTTCGGTTTAAAAAAATGCCACAGCAAGACATATATCCAGTGCTCCAGAAACTTTTATGGTTTCAATTACCACTGTGGGCAACTGCTAAAGGAACTGACAGTCAAGACTTATTATCTGCTAGAATTAATGGTAAGAACTTGAAGTAGTCACAATTTACCACAGACTGCAAGGGCCATCACCTGACAACACCATGCCTTGAACCCAAGGCACCACAGTGTTTCTTATACTGAACAATAGGATTTCATCTCTCTTATCCAAGTGGCTTCTTGAACAATGATGGGACATTCCAACAATATGATGGAACCAGTCACAATCCTTTAGATTCATGTGAATTTGACAGTTCTTCTCATGAGAGTCTGAAATAGAATTCATGTCTGAGACAGGGATGAAAATTTCTGAAGTGTGCCAGCAGATGGATCCAACAGGCAAAATTCCTATTTTATTCCTTGAAGATTGTATTTGCACACAACTTGATGTTCCAACTATAGTTTTAATGACAAAGAAGTTACAGAATGGATGGTGTCACTGTGTGGTGAGCGGTTTAATCACAGGAGTAAGGATGTATCATCACGAGCATGGCCATTTAATGCCTCAGTTATATTAACACATTTCTCTTGGAAATGGATGATAAAAGTGCTTTTAAAGGAATAAGGCACTATGTAACAATCATTTCTGTGATTTTCCAACCACAGTGATTATTCACTCATCATTTCTTCAGTACAATCTTTATCTGGGTCTTCTATTTATGTGGTAAATAATTCAAATAAAAATACATCATAGTCAATATGTACGATTTATTTTATATTGCAGTGGTTAAGTGTTTAGCTCACTGCATAGCCATAATTAGGCCAACCCTAGAACTACAAGGCCTTTTAATGTTCCCACATTTTAGGCATTGTTAAGGGTTGAATGGCCATGTAATTTTTGAGCTGGCCTGATGATAGGCATTGTAAGGAGACAAAACATCAAGCCACCAACTTCAACATAGAGAATTGGTGTAATCATGATATATACATGTTGAACGTATGAACACCCTGCATCTGTTATGTCTTATTAAACAACAAACCCACTTCAGTGCTGCTGCATCTTTGTGTGTCTTGTATTCTAGGATATGATTTTTACCATTAGTCTTATATGTGTATGGTAAGGCTCCCTGTGTTTGTTTATTGCACTGTATGTATTCACAGTTGTCTCCTTTTTTCCCCATTTCGACCAAATGCACACACAGTTTTATCAAACCCTTTAACTTGCGAAAGTAATTGTATGTTCGTGTCTTGTGTTGTGGTTGTGCTGCAGTATTTACCCCTGCCATTCCCCTATTCCAGCAGCAAATCAAAAAGTCTGCTGGCCATTGCATTGTTTTGCTCGTTTACAATGTTGCCTTGTGATGTGTCTTTTTAGATTTGCTGTCAACACATATTGCATCATTGAGAAGAAATGCATAAGATGAAAATTCTAAATCAATTAATGGTTATTAGATATGCTAGATGGAATAATAATTGAGTAGCACTGATTGAGACAAATCAAACAAAAATTATGACATACAAATTTTATCAAAAAAACATCCTGTACATTCAAGATGAGACATAATGAAACAACAAGCAATAACATTTGTCTGTAACATTTCTACCCAAAAAGCAAGCTGTCTTATATATATTTGGATAAATGTGTAATTTAGGAACACTATACAGGGTGATTCAAGAAGAAAGGTTAATATTTTGGGAGGTTATAGTATTGATCATCATGAGAAATGAGTTCATACGAACACATATCTAATTCTGAGTGGTAATAAAAGAGAGAGAAATTTCTTACTGTTAATTTAATTTTAATTTCATCTTTATGTGACATACTTGTTACAGTGCACAATAAATGTCCAAGAATCCCACTGTCAACCTCAGTGCACTTTGAAACTCCTGTGTAAAGATCATGTGTTGTTCATCTGAGTTGATCTTCACATGTATTTATGCAGGCAACAGCATCCAAAATGCAAACAAGCAATTTATCTTGTTTATCAACCTTGCTGTAGTGAACTGCACTCTTCATTCAACCCCACAAAGAAAACTGAAATGGAGTTAGGTCTGGGGATTGAAACACCTCTCTCTCAGTAACCATTCAGAATTAGACACATGTTCATATGAACTTTTTTTCTCACATTGACCGACGCTATAACCTCCCAAGTTATTAACCTTTCCTCCTGAGTCATCCTGTATATGAATATACAAGCGTCACTCCAAAAGTCATGACTTATTTTTCTTTTCTTCTTCTTGTTCTGCTCCTCTTCTGCCTCTTCCTCCCCTACCCTCTCCGCCAAACACAGATGTGGTCAAGAAATGGATTAAATATGTTTGAAAGAATGTGACATATACACGTAAATGTTACCATTAGATGGGGGTACATGTATAGGAAGTGTGCATGCATTTCACACACAAATACCATGTTAGTGACATTCATAAATGGAAATCCATAAAACTGAACAGTGTTCATACATGAAAATAATAGTCCAGATATGCACAGAAGTGCCACAGAAAGTTACAGAATGTGCTGAATGATTGTGCCCTACTGCATAGAAAAGCTGCAATATGAATATATGTATTCAAAAGTGAAATAGTGTAGCCTGCTGACAGACATATTCCAGGTCTGTTCACACAGATGTCACTAACCACAAGTGAGCAGTGCATGCATGAGGACAGCATATGGTGATTTTGTGGGTCTACAGTGCTTCAAATTTTAAATTGGGACTTAAAATGTGCAAGAGTGCTGCCACCTTGGTACCACATCATTTACCTGTGGTGCAATAGTTGACAGATTAGAGGACATGTCATATTAGTCTGGAATTATTCTGTTACCAAGGGTGACAACATGTTACACTGGATAACTGCAATCAAAATGTTGGCAAGAGTCTATGACCTGGAACTGAAGAGACAGTCCTTTGACTAATGTCATCCACAATTGTTATGAAAATTCAAGGTTGGTGCAACTGTGGATGCACACCATTGTAAGTCATATCTGCATTAATACCTACATTATGCAGTCTGAAAGCAGTAACCAGAACATTTAAAGCACCATCATCCTACATGATAATTCTATATCCCACTCAGCAGACAGTGTTATCATCATCCTCTGGCACTTGGAATGGCAAGTTAAACACACTCCGTGTACTCCTCACCTGTGTCCTTGGGGCTACAATTTGATTCCCAAAATAAAGCAGCCATTGTGTGGTAAACACTTAGCAAACAGCAGAAATTTTAACAGCAGTTCAGCATAAGGTGGCACAGAGTAGCATGTCAGATGATGCCAATGGTTTTTGCGACCCTCCTCTTTGTTGGCAACAAGCAATGTTCAACCTCAGCAACTATTTCAAAGCTGATCAGCAGTTTGTATAAGTGGTTTGTGTTGTACTATTTGCTCCACATTCATGCTGCATGCTACAATAAAATAATAAAACCATGATTCAAAATGTGTTTTGCCTGCTTTTGACAACCAGTGGCTCCTCTACATCTACCCCAATCTTATGGTAACATGTGAAGGATTCTACAGCAGGGGTTCACAAATTTTCTAAAAAATCTTAGGAGCCACCTCAAAATTCTAGGCAACAGGAGAGTGACACGAAGCAAGTTCCAAATTGAGGACCCACAAATATTAGGCACCACTGTATAAAATTTAGTCACCCAGGTAACCTGGAGCCTGGGATTTGTGTATCCCTGTGCTACACACTTTCAAGCATACATAGCTCACTAAATTTTAGTGCTGAAATTTTTTTCCCATGAATTATGGCGTGATGGTCCTATATTACAGGGATTTTCGTGTCTGTAAGTTTATCAGTTCTATTTACAATTGTCTCCCCATATATCTGTTGGTTTAAATTGACTGGTCGTGTCCAGTGTAACAGTGTGACTTATTATACTTCTCAGTTGTACATTTTTACAAGCTTTTATTCATTAACACACTGAAATATACAATCCAAAGCTTGTTAAGTAACCACACCAGAATGTAACTAATATCAACAGCAATCACATTTCAAGGACATAGGCAAGGCTAGAAATAAGTGTCCACATATATCATTAAATTGTTATATATGATTTTAGATAATCAAAACTCCCATTTGATGGATGCACCATATATCCTTTCGAGGAAAAAATGTTTTCCATATGGTATTATCAGTAATTACATACAGTAAAAAATTAATTATGAATGTGACACAAAATACAGTTCTGTACTCATACAGTGGACACTCAAGCACAAAAAAATGTATACACCTCTACTCATGAAAAAAGCAAGGGAAATGCCTAGTAAGACAGCATTACAAAACATTTTTATAAAACCATCCTTAAAATGGGAAGATGTGTACAGCAACACAAACTTCACGGAGCAAAGTCCCTCTATTTCATTGCCCAATCAGTCAAGAATTTCCCCATGACTTATTGAGCCAAAAGGTTAAATACCATGCTCACAAGAGACTGTTCTGGATGTACCTGTCCTGATTAAATCAGTTCACACCCATTCTGTTTCTTGGAGATCCGTTTTATTATTATTCTCCCAACTGTGTCCACATCTTCCAAGTGATCTCTTTCCTTTAGGTTTTCCCACCAAAACTTTGCATGCATTTCCCTTCTCTCCCTTGCATACCACATGCCATGCCATCTCATCCACCTTGATTTTAACAACCTAATAATATCTGTCAAGGAGTACAACCAATGACACTCCTCATGTAGTTCTCCCTAGCCAATACTTCCCCCTACTCACGTTCACAGAGCAAGAAAAAACAAGCATGTTATGAAATGTCATAGTACCCATATTACAGTATAATAAAATGTGATTATACAGTTCATGTACAATTCATGCAATCTTATTACCAAAAACACACTATATGTGCATTTTGCATCAACAAGGTCTGTGGTTAAGCTCTTATTACCAGGTTGAAAAGAACACAAAGTAAAATTCAGTTACAATGCAGTTTGGCAGCAAGAATACAAGTATACAACATACTATAAATAAAAGGTCTACAATCAACATAAACTTTGAAAACAGAAAAATTTTACCCTGTTAATTACAGCACCTGAGAGCTTCCCATGAATAACTGAGCTGTTCTTCTGCCCAGGCAGATGAACACTTTGCAGGAAGTTGTCAATCACACACTATTGTGTACACACTTTTTCACATAATTGTGATTAACAACAGCCCAACAACTTCAAACACTTTAATGTTTTTCTGACAGACTGTGTATGTTATTTTTAATCAGATGTCACAAAGTCATTACATCATGACTACATTAAATTTACAATCTGCCGTTATTTGTGTCAGAGCAAAGCACTTTACTGTCCTACATACTTTGGGGCAAGTAACTTTAAAAAGAAAAATATGTCTCCTGGATAAAATCCAAATTCAGAGCTCCTAGCCTCATGCCCACATAAGTTGGATGAAATGTTAAAAATAGAGGTAAATACATTCAGAATGTCACAGAATCAAACTTTTTGTTTTCTGCTGCTGCTGCCATGTAGCAGGTCATTCATTAGTTGGCAGCGTTACAGATATCTTCTGACCCACACAATGTTGCTTTCATAGTAGTTGCATAAAGCAAATATTTTATTCCAATACCAGTAATGTTATAAGTGTAGATTGCCTTCCAGAAAATGTACCTAAATTCACATCTTTGTATGAAGGCCAATGAAATTGCATTAAAGCAAAATTACATTAGAATACAAAGGTGACAACAAAAATTATGCATTCATTAAGTAGGAGATTTTCTCACATAAACGTTGCAGGTTAAATATCTGAGCTTAATAATCAAATAAACAAACTCCAATGATCACATAAAAATACAAAAGTTTCTTATTGCTCAGTATGTTCCTCACATTACTTACAACACCTTTGTCTAAAATGGCATATTAAGTGAACATGAAGCACATGTACACACACACACTAAGAAAAGAAACCACAGAACCAGGAATGAGATCATATTACTACAGTTAATCTGAAATATTGACTTCTAATTGTCAGTGAAACTGATCAAAAGAACAAAGTTCTGCAATGTTACATTTAATCATTACATATCTCTCTGGTACTCCCATGTTTCCTTACAGCATAAAATTAAGTTATGCTTCTTATGGCATCCAGCACATTACCTTTGCAAGAAGTTGCAGTATGGTGAGTTCAGTCAAGAAGAATCCCTGATTAACAATGTATCAGCCTTACATTAACAAGGCATTATGTTCATATATGTACTATGCAACCAGCTACACTGAGGTTTCTCATGTTTTTCCTTAGTGCTTCAAAGTGTGACCAAGAGAACACTTGGAGATATACCTTAATGACAGAAAACACTCCAAACTGTGCTTTTAAAATTATGTATAGTTACATATGGAACTGTTTCTGCCTGCTGGAAGGCAGAGATGTCAATAGAGAAAACAATAATGGGATGGATGCAGAGGCAGGGCTGAAGGAATTGTTTCTGGCAAGGTCTCAGCACAGAGCAGAGCAGCTGTACAGATGTGGAAGTTGAGTATGTGTATTGAACTAGTGGTGACAGTTTTTAGTTCAACAACAGCAGAAACATACACACTTAATGCTTTGAAATATTACTGTGATTTCCATTAAGAAATACAACAAGTGATTAGTTTGTACATACAACAGGATAGTGTAAACAGTTAAGGATGAATCAGGTATAACAAAATGTAAAATAAAACAATAAAAAGAAGCAATGAAGAGGCAGAAATGAACCTAGTTTATCATGCATAAGCCATGTGTGAAAGGATGTCTGTGTGCATTCACCTCACAGGTCATAAGTCTGTTGATGAAACAGGCAACATTTTTCAGAAGACTAATGACAAGGTACTCAGTCCATCTGAAGCTAATAAACTAATATTCCTAACCCCAGCACTTTGGCTGTGTTAATGGCGGTACAAAATGTGCATTAGTAAGATAACAAACCCAATCAAATCAAGTCTGATACTTCACCTTCCCTGATCATGACAACACTGAAGAATGGTGATAAAGGAGAACACTGCTGGAAAATTTATTCTATAAAATCCAGTGTTCTATCTTCTTACTGAGATTCTCAATCCTTTGCAGCACGAGCAATCTAAGAATGGGTCTCATTAATGGCAATACATTGACAAAACAATGATCTTATGAGGGTAACTCATTCATTTTGGTTGCATGCAAAAGTGGAGGTAGTAATAAATTCATTTATAAAGACCAAGTCTACATTGCATGGTTTATCTCAGACATTATGTTAAAGAGAATGGTCCAACATAACTAGTGTTTCTGAAGACATACTGCAACAGTAAAGCACATAGTTAAGAGGAATATCATATTCCTTGGGAACATGGACAAGTTGTGTCATAAGGTCATGGTGCCTGTTTTGGACACAATGAATTAGTGATGAACACACTTCATTAACAATGAAAACAGCTACAATTGCTTTAGCCTCACAGTGCAATGTGATCTGATTGGTAGTTGTCCAGAGAAGGTCCTAGATTAAAATGTGCATTCACTGCAGACATCTTGTGCTGAAGAGGAAACGCTGCATACTCACATCAACATACATTCCAGAACAGATCAGTTCTTCCATTACCTGCACACTTATAGTTACACATGGTACCAAGACCCAGTGTTTTGGAAATATGCCACATCACCACCTCACTCCAAATCTTAACCTGGCCATGGAAAACCCAATCTGACCTGTCAAGTAGGAAGCTCAGCTCACAACATGCATGGCAAATGCAGTACTTTTCCAATCATTAGCCATGGAGCATTGATATCTGTAACTGTTTGGACTGGTGGTAGTGAATGCTATGTCAGTAAATCATCTATGTGGTGTTCTGCCAATTTTATAATTCTGGTTTTATTCGTGCAGAAAATGTCTTCCATGCTATAAGAAAACCTGTGATGTTTCCCTAGTGCAGAAGTCAGTAAGCCTGAAGTTGATGATACCATGTATGTCATGATATGTTTTGAAAACATCAATGAAGATAATGTTGAAGATTGGCAGCAAAGTGATGCATGTGAACCAGGTTTCCAGTACATGATGGATAGGGATGATGTCAGTGCTGCTGCAAAACGAAGGAGAAGAGGGTAGGATAATGACAGTGCAGAAAAAAGAAAAAGTAGTGGGTATGTTTGTCACAGGAGTGCTAATGTGTTGATGCTCTGCTTGATTGCAAGGTTCAGAGAGGGCTCAAGTATACAAGCATTACAACAGCCAGGAAAATCTATGCTGCAGTGAATAGGAGTTTAATGAGCGACCCTTACACGGCATACACGCATCACGCAAAATATTTTCAATTATCTATGTTTTTTCAGTTTTGTATATCCTCTTCCCTTCACTTGCTTGGATAATTTGGATTCTACAATACTGCAAAACAGAATGTCACTGAAGAACACTTTTTCTCTGACCAGGTTATGAATTCACATTTTTAGATGGCAGCACCTATCAGGGTCTACCCTCACTAACAGGATAATAATAACAATGATAAAGGTGGCCAGCACTGGATACCCATTACAGCAAGTGAAGGTGTAGGAACGCAAAGAAATCAACAAAATGCCTGGCAATGTGACAAAATTCAGCACCTCAGCTTGAAGGATAGCTTACTGCTAAAGCATATAATAAGCTGCTGTGTCCAAGCCTACATGCCCTCATTATACAAGTGCAATCTACGTAATACAAAGATCATGGTACAAAATACAACACTTACTAACAGTGCCACAAATTTGGTTTAGGAACAAAAAGATTAACGTAACTGTACTTCTGTGTTAGTGACTTCAAACTGACCTGCAAACTGAAGAATAAAATCCAACTAGATGCCAACTGTTACTTTATTATGCTTATGTTAGGCTCAACATGTTTCAGGCACCATTATGCCCATCATCAGGAGCTCACGACGATAGCTCCTGATGATGGGCATAATGGTGCCCGAAACATGTTGAACCTAACATAAGCATAATAAAGTAATAAGCGGCATCTAGTTGAATTTTATTCTTCAGTTATCAAGATGATGCATAGTCCAATACACATCAAATCAAACTGACCTGTTCAATGCATATCAGTGTTCATTAACTGAAGCAATTATGGAATGATACGAGACCCTTCACAGTGCATGCCAGCACTTACAATGACGGTAATACCATGATGTGATAATACAAAATATTACTATCCTCAATTATCTTTAGAATAACTACTGGGATGTGGCATTTTTCCATCAGCATATGTCTATTTTAACAAGCAAAACAAAGGACATATGCAATGTAGATATGGTGGAGTAGGCAGCTGACTGTAAATCCCATTACCCATGTTGATTCTTCCATTGACTCAACTATAGCTCTGACATATCAGAATAGAAGTACACTTGAATAATTACTTTCCTCTACTGTCTGCAACTTAAAGTTACCCAAAATATATCGTTACAAAAGTAATTCAGTAATGACTGGGACTAGTGGAAACACTGTACAACACCAGGTTCCCATCCCATGCTCATATAGACTGAGAATGGTATAGCACAGTATTTATGCACGAAGTGGCAGCAGTGTACTGCAGCATATTCAATTCCAAGTTAAGTTGTACGCATGAGTGCACTTGTAAAGAATGGTGATTATCACAGGCAACATAAGATTGTGTCGCTCCTGTGGAAAGAAGGCACATCAGCTTATGACATCACCATCAGTTCAGGGCAGTCAGTGATGAAGCAGCATCTGGCCACCATACTGTCTGCTGATGGATGATGGCATTCAACAGCAGACATGACAATGAAAAGATATGGGGTCAGCCCAGACCAACTTGCTGTAACCCACATGTTACCAATGCTACAGTGTATCCCTATGATCCTGGAGGACAGAACATTTGATGAATTGCAACATGAAACATGCCTGTGTCATGCAACAGTTCCTGTAATAGTTCATCAGGATGTGAAGACAGAGTGTGCACATCACATGTCATGGGACTTTATGCCAGAAAAAAAAAGGACATGTGGGTGCAAACATGTTAGCTGCCATAATTCACAATGATTATCATGACAGTTTCTTTGCCAAGCTGTAAACATACTCATCTAAAGGAAAGAGTATATAGTGGAAACATCATGAAAGTTCTTAGCCTAAAAAATTTCAAGCAGCTCTCCCTGCTGGAATGCAGATGGCCATTTTCTTCTGGGATGTGGAGGGCATCCCACTGGCAGAGTGACTGTCCTGGGGACAACAGTATAAAGTCATTTATTGTGGCATCTTCTCATGTCATCAGAAAATCACCCCATGGCACAGAAGCAAAGAAAATTTCAGTGGTCCAGAACAGTGTCAGGCAGGCCACACAACAGATATCAAAAACAAACATTGGAGTCCCTAGGATTCACTCTCCTAACATATCCATCATTCTTACCAGCCATTTGACAGGACAAAGGATGTGCTACACAGCCACCACTTCACAAACAACTTGCAGTGTTGTCTTCAAGTCAGCACATACCCACATACCATCCTACCATCCTGAAACACTGAGAGTGGTGTACTGGCCTCAGTGTGTAATCTGTGGATTGTGTCACAGTGTCACTGTGTGGCTGTCATCATCTCTTAGCTTGTATTCCAGATAAGTATCAATCATTTCTGAAGGAGCCTCATACATGAACACATAAATTTTACAGTTCAGAAACCAGAAAGCAAGTTTCACATATCTTCCCCATTCTAAAATAAAACAGTACACAAATACAATTATTATATCAACACGATACAAAAAAAATTGCACAAAAAGTATATATCACAAATTAAAGAAACATATTGTTCAAAAGCTTCCAAAAACATAGTAAATATACTGGCCTATGCCATATCATCCAAAACATAAAATGATTAGATGAACACACAGTTCTCCGTTGCATTTCTAACAGCTTAAAAATTACCTTCCCCTTCAATTCTAAGATAAACTCATATTATTTCACATTTGCTGTCATCAGTTTTCTACATCCAATAACCCCTCACCCAATGTGGTTTTGCCTAGTGCAGTTTTAACTACATGCATTTAGGGTTAAAAAATTGATGTATGCTGAAAAGAAAATTTGAATACACATGGATAAACATAGGCAGTTACTCAGTCAACCACAGTGGAAGCTGGCAACATCTGCTACTCAAACACTGTGTCAATGTTTAATGACCATAAACATAACTATTTTAAGTAATGGGGTGGTTCTATCAGCATCCAAATTCATATAACCCTATTTTACCCATTATAAGTTAGCGAAATGCAGTTTTGCCATACATGCCATGATCAGTCCCTCTAACCCCCACACTGGGATGAGGTGCCACTATACTGAAAGTCACATGGTTAAAGAAAATATAATATCTCTAAAACACTTGTAACTGTAAATAATGACATCTGTAATACTTTTATCTTATACCAATACTCCTTGTGGGCAAGGGAGCTGAAATGTTCGCTATAAGTACACAAGTTGAAAAGGGTTGCAGGTGTGTTATGAATACTATGGACTGAAGAGTGTGTGAGCAGGCACTAAGATTAATTTACAAATGGCAGAACTGAAAACAGCCAAACTGGACCTACATTAAACAATCAAAACTGTAAAAATATGATAACAAAAAACCAGCTTTCCTGGAGATAAACTGCACATCTTTGGTTGGTGCTATAACAATTTAATACTCACACTCCATGTCATGCACAGAATATTCCATGCATAAAATTATACAGTCTGTAGTGTGCACCTAAAATGTGGAACAGTTTAAGTAGTGGAGAATGACGGGTCGCAACTACTGTCAGTTTCAAACAGTAATCACGTTCCACAATTGACAGAAGGCAACCTTTACTGTTATCTGAATACTGTCTATCGTTTTGTAATAAATAAAAAAGGACTCAAGTTCAGTCTTATACAAAGAGTTACTCAGTCAATGAACATACTATGTCTATATATGCACCTGGGATCAGGTTTTGTCAGAGGGAAATACAATAAAATATACAATTAATATTTTGGCAGTATCCATGAAGGCCTAAAGTTAAGGCAGAGATGTTCTGCCATAAAGGGAGATTCCTGCCATATCTGATAAACTTTCCATCTCACCAGTTACCAAATTTTTTTTATCACTTAACCAGTTAGCTCTTTTAATCAAATCTTATGGTAACTAATATCTCCACAGCAGAGGCACCTGACATTCATATTTATTCAGAATAAAGGCAGAAGAAGGAGTTGATTTAGTTATTCTTCTTTGGCTGATAAAAATAGTTTCTGTATACTGCATGTCACATTACCTGGAACAAAAAAATACTTTGTGTACACTGCATATCACATTAATTCTAACAACAAATATGAAGACTGAAAATAATATTTAAAAATCACCTGCTGCTAAGTTAAAAGGCGAGATTTGGTATCTCTTCAACACCACTAAATCAGTATTGCTCCCAAATGCCAGCAATCCACTTGGTGATAAATGCAGTTATGTGATCATTATAATGAAATAACATTGACAGATGGATGGCTGAATGTTATGTGGTGAGTGGTGTAACATCTGTTAATTTTGTAACAATTGCTTTGGCATAAATGTCATGTTCCTACACAATTAAAGTGTTTCCATACTAAGCCTCCACTTGGGTCACACAATCTGTGCTATCTAATTGCAACTTTTGACCAACCCCATACACAGGTTCCACTGTCATGACATTTATTTGATCAAAGTCAGCAAAGGGCCAAAAAATCTGTATGTCAGATACATGAAAATGTCCATAAACCCTTTTGCAGTTGTCTGCGATCATGTGAAAAGCACTGACAGCTATTACTTGTACATGTGCTACAGGAATATCCTATATTTAAATATCAGCGTCCTTCCATCTACCAGTATGTCTGTTACTGCCAGCAAACAATAATGGAAGTACAGCTGGAAACACAATACAGTACTTGTAAGAAACCCTATTATCAATTAATAATAATTACAATGAAGATACTTACATAGCATATTCCGAAACCAAAGTGGTTTATTCTTCCATACCACACCAAGCCAAAAAGCAGGCACGCCTGACAATGTGATAATCACCCCCATACTGACTTCAAATGTCTTTGTGTAGCACAAAATTATCACAAGGAACAAACAGGTGATTAAGAAAACTACAGGTATCCACAGTGATACCTGCAACATATTAAAATAAACTCATTGTATACACCAGCAGATTTATAAAATCACCAAATTCTAGTATGGCCAAAGATACTCTGTCTTTTTATACATTTGACAATTAATTCTTTTACATAACCAAAACTATGTACAATGTTCAGAAAGCTCTCAGACTGTGCACACCACCTCCCTTTAAAGTTATATGATAACTACCTGATCAATGGTCATGATTTAGTGAACTGTGTGATTCCTGTTGCCATTTTCTTTAAGTCCTAACACGTTTTGTTGTCAACTAAATAAATTATTCGATTTACAGGAAGTGTGTATTGGTGATTTTTAAAAAATCTCATTAATGGAATATGAAATTTGTGTGAACAGTTTATTGCAACCTAAGGAAAGCAGCAAAGAGAACCTGCAGTTTGTTAAATTGGTATTTGGTATGGAGGCATTAAAGTTAATCAACAGTGTTTGAATAGTACACACATTTTAAAAATCGTCAAGAAATGTGAAAGTAACATCAATTTGGCCACCCATCCAAGCTGAGCTGATTAAAAACCATTGTAGTCAGTGTTTTTGTGCATTCCGATGAGAAATGACAGAATTTGTAGGAATATCTGGCTGAAAATTTGAGCATTCAACGTTATGCCTCCACAGAGTTCATTCCACAACTTCTCGTGGTTGAACAAAAACAGAACCAACAGAACACTTGCACAGGCCTTTTGCAACTAGCTTAAGTGAAGACAAACTAAATGAAATTAATTATTATAGGTGTATGGGTACAATGTCAAAACAATGCAGCCAGCTTAGCAATGTAAATCAGAATCATACCTAAGACCAAACAAGACAGGCAGCATATGTATAAACACAACACTGAGGCACGTTTGTGTAACCACTACTGCCATGGAAAAGCAACAAGTATTACATATTCTGAGTGTTTGTTTCTAGCCTTTGTTATCCAGCATGCAGTGCACATGTACATCTGTGGCCTCTCTAGCTGTACCATAAATTTTCACATTATCTCATAAATAACATCAGTTTGGTCTGTCAGATAAAATCAGTTGTGATTGATGAACAACTGTTAAGGTTAAAAGCCAGCCATTTTGTGGCATATTCAATGATCAAAAAATGTCAGGATTTACCAGTTCAAAACAAGAAAAGGCGCAAAGTGTCAGATGATTTAACAATACTTAAAAACCATTCCATCATGTAACACACTAGTATGGGAACTGACTTCTTTTTTAACTTCATACATTTTGGGTGCACTGAAGATGAGTGAGCTGAAATGTTACAGAAATTGAGAATGCTTACATTTTCTATGTTATTTTTCATATCACTGTTAACAACCACTTAAAAAAGAATGAAAATGGTAGCACCCACATTAATTTTTGAACCTTGTTCCATGGGTCTCCAACCCGCAGTCTACATGCGGCCCTCCAGGTTGTATTATGTGAACCACTGCCACATTTATAAATATGTATATACCATAAAACAAGTTTGAAAGTTTCCAGAATTTATACATGAATTTGTACACATTTCTAACACATTGTACCACTGCTGCAGTGCCACACAATGGAGTCAGTCATGATGTGCAATACAATGATATGTTAGGATAGGACTGCTTGTTGCTCAGAAAGAATCGGTGAGAAACATTCACAAACATCTTTGCATGTTTATGGAAGTGCTGCAGAAGCACTGTTGGTTACTTTGTGAAAAGAGAGATGGCTTCTGAAACAGGAAAAGGAGATCTCCACGATCTGCCCTGCTCAGGCTGTCTTGTCACAGCTTTTAGTCCTGAAATGCTGCAGTGTGCTGATACCATTATTCACAAGGATTGATGCTTCACAACGCAACAAGTGGCACTCAGTCTTTCAGCCAGCAAAGGTAGTGTTAGTCACATCATTTGAGAACTTGGATTTTCAAAGGTGTGCACTAGAGGGGTTCCTCGGAGCCTCACTGTCAAACACAAAACCGAGAGAATAGCCGTACCTTCCAGTTTGTTGGCAAGTTTTGAAACTGTGGGAGAGACCTTATCCCAGATTGTTATCGCAGATGAAACCTGGGCCTATTGTTTTGAACTGGAGACAAAAAAGGCACTCATAGAATGGTACCATCCTCAATCTCCCCACAAAAAATTCAAAAAGTCCCTCCAAGGTCACAATCACTGTCTTCTGGGACTGTGAAGGAGTGATTCCAGTGGATGTGATACCGAGAGGAAAGACAGTAAACTCCAAAACCTACATCAAGACAGTGACAGAACTCAGGAAGCCTTTCAAACAAGTTCAGCCTCACAAAAATCCAACAGAAATCTTGCTTCAGCATGACAATGCAAGGCTGCACTGAAGTTTGAAGACATGGGAAGCCATCATAAAAATTTGGTTGGACAGTGTCGCCCCAACCTAGCGCCCACAGATTTCTACCTATGTGGAACCCTGAAGGATTCATTCTGTGGTACAAAATTTGAGACTGGTGATAATGTGATTCACACAGTAAGAACTTCGCTATGTGAGAAGGACAAGGCAAGGTATGGGCAGGGCATACACACACTTGTTCCTCGTTGGCACAAGGTCATAGAAGTGGATGGAGACTTGGAAAATGGGCTATGGAATCAAACCATCACTGTTCATAATGTGTAATTTTCATGATCTTGGTATAAATATTTACCGAGAAAAAAATAACGGACATTACTTTCTGGGCAGCCCTAGTATTCAGGTGCTTTCTGTTCAGCATGTACACACTGTAATGTTACAAGCTGTTTTAGCTTTCTTGTATACGCAACGTGTTCAGGTGCCGTCTGCTTATTTTCTTTTTTATAAATGCTTTAAATGCTTGATTATTTTAATGTTCATTTATATAACAGCTATTTCTGGACTATGCACTTTTAATCAGTTACGTATGTTTCACTCTACAATGCAACGTCAATGTTAGTCATACAATGTACACTTGGCATCATCCTAAGCCATATGAGCAAAATTACTGTCAATGCAGTGTGCTTGTAGTGTGCGTGAAGAGAAGTATCTAAATGGTAAAATACTAAAAACTGGTCTTTTGAAGTGACGTACACCTAAACTTAACACTTAATTTTCCTAAAACCCACATAAAGGAGAATGTGAAGAGCAATTTTATGTTAAAACATGAAATTCATTTAGTAACTTTCCCAGGGGATTTATATGCAGCAGTGTGTTAACTGTTACATAATCTTGGGTAGACTTTGTATATGCATACATACACGTTACGTGGTGCAGATGCCGTACAAGTGGCCATGATTTGCAGAAAAATCTAGATCTTTCTATAATGTGGTTACAAACCCCATGCTGCTAGCACAAGTGGTCCACCACTACTACATTCGTATGTGTCTTGATGCCCTAATCTAAAATTATGTGTTTTTTTTTTTTAAGTCTTATTCTGTGGATCCGTGATGATGTATGGGTGTGCTAGTGCTATTTGTCTGTATAGGTATTTCACTTACGTACGTATGTTCCATAGTGTGCACGTTCCCAACTACCTCAATCATTAGTGTATACAATTTATCCTGATTATCAATATGTGTTTAATCCAACTGTATGCCTCCTTTACTAATAACATGTACATGTACACAAAAAAATTATTCATGTGATTCCATTCTATTTTGTATCTAAGACTTTTAATGTGCTACTGATTTGTGTCCCAAAGGCTATATTAACCAAAGCTTACATCATGACTGGGAAAATGAAGAAGTGTCATGTAAAAGTATGTAGTAGCTCACATACAATGAATATATCTATCAGTGTAGATGATTTAAGTAACATAAATGCATCATATTACGTACCTTAATTGGTCGAATCATGTCTGGCCGTTTCCACCTTAACCATAGAATTCCACTGACTGACAGCATAATGAACACTGACTCGACAATAATGGAGTATGTGATGAGCGAACTGACATCACTAGTACTCAACATTACCAGTGACAATACATTCTGCAAAGGGAATGTCACAAAGCAAATGTAGCCCATGACCTGTTTACTTGGGGAAAGATATTGTTATTCTTTGAACAAATTAGCCAACAACAATGAAAAAGAAAAGAAATATAAACTTTTGGATAGAGTCTGACAGTATGTTATTCAAATGCTGTCACTTGAACTATCCCTTTTAAGATCAGAGCCTGGGTTATTTCAAGGCTACACTTTGCAAAACCTTCAATCTCTGCAATAATCATCAGAATTTGACTCTACATCACTGTAACCTATACTGTAAACAATTCAGACAGCCAATGTAGTCAATATTTTAAAAATTTAATCAATGAACACAGACTGTAAAAATCTTGCAATATTCCTATAATGTGTCAACAAGTAGCAGTTCATTGTGGTTAAATGGGCAGCACTCCTATATTATGTATGCAACCCAAACAGTACCAGTACCTACCTAACACCCCAGCACATCACCACAAATAAGAGCATTACATTAAAAACACTTAGGTGTATTTTGGGAGATCCTGACCATTCAGAAGAACCTTATGGCCCCTGATTGGGTCATAACCCCATGTTTTAGAATCCCTGGTAATCTTGTTCTTACTGCTTGCTTCAAGAAGTTACTTTCATGTTTCAGCTATTGTTTTTCCTCACTTTTAAATGTCTGCTAGTTTCACTACTTCTGATCATTTGGTTGGGATACTGCAGCCACTGGAATTTGGTGTGCTGCTGCGAGAATGTCGGAGCTTGAATTAGAGCAGCGAACGAACATTAAATTTCTTGTTAAACTTGGAAAGAGTGGAAATGAAATCAGAGAGATGTTAGTGCAAGTTTACAGGGATAATGCTATGAAGTAAACAGCAGTTTACAATGGGTGAAACGTTTTTCTGAGGGAAGAGAAAGTGTCACTGATGAAGAGAGATCAGGACAGCCAGCAACAAGCAGAACTGAAGAAAACATTGCAAAAATTCGTCAAATTGTGCGTGAAAATCGTTGGCTGATTGTCAGGAGCACAGCAGAGCAAGAGAAGATCGACAGAGAAACAGGAAAATCTTAACTGAAGATCTTGACATAAGGAAGGTGTGTGCAAGAATGGTCCCAAAGGAGCTCACCGAAGAACAAAAGCAAAGAAGGGTCACAATTTGCCAAGACCTTTTGGAGAGGCAAGATGACATTTTTGGCCATGTCATCAGAGGTGATGAAACATGGGTCTACCAATATAACCCTGAAACGAAACAGCAAATTGCACAATGGAAGACTGCCAATTCCCCACAACCAAAAAAATTCCGTCAGTCCAAATCAAGAGTCAAAACAATGTTGCTGACTTTTTTTTGATATTAGAGGGATTGTTCATTTTGAATTTTTACCAACTGGAAAAACAGTCAACCAAGTTTACTATTTGGAAGTACTAGAAAGGCTGCATGAAAAAGTTCGACGGAAACGACCCGAACTTTTTCAACAACTCATGGATCTTGCATGATGACAATGCACCTGCTCACACAGCACTGTCTGTGAGGGAGTTTTTAGCTCCTAACCAAATAACTGTGTTGGAACACCCTGCCTATTCACCGCATCCAGCCCCCAGTGACTTTTTTCTGTTCCCAAAGATAACGGAAATATTGAAAGGAAGGCATTTTGATGATATTGATGACATCAGGAGTAATACAATGGCAGCTCTGAAGGCCATTCCACGAAACCAGTTCCAAAATTGTTTTGAAGGGTGGACTAGGTGCTGGCATCAGTGCACAGCTTCCCAAGGGGAGTACTTTGAAGGTGACCATGGTGGTAATCAGCAATGAGGTATGGAGCACTTTTACCGCGATGAGTTTGTGAACTTTATTGTCCGACCACGTAAGATTAATTCGGATGCAGTTTTGAAATATTTTCTGACAGCTTCCCAAGACCCACTGCTATCAACATAATACCACAAGTGTCCCAAAAGTGAAACTCAGTTTCATATTTCATTGTTAATAACTGAAACAATCAATTTCCAGAAATCGTTCTGTAAACACATAACATACAAAATGAGCAGAAGGTTGTTTTATTTTCTCTCCAGTGTAATCTGCCTGACTGCAACACACTTTTCACATCTTAATAAAATTTGCACAAAACAGTAATCAAAGGCATCCAAAGGAAGTGCATTTAATTTGGCAGTTATGTTCTTGTTGCCCTCATTGCCCTCAAATTTTCTTCCTCTCCGGGAATAAAAAACAATCAGGTGGCAGGAGATCAGGTGAATAATGCAGGTGGCTCATCTCCATTATGCCTTGATTTACCAGGAAGTACTTCACTGACATGGTAGAATGACCACAAGCATCATCATGCAAAACATACTGCCTTTCTCTCAAAACTGTAGAATCATTCTTGAAACATGCTTCAGTAACCTCACGAACATCTGTATGCAGAATTCAATGTTCACACTCTCTCCTTCAGGCACAATTTTTTTTTGAATCACGCATGTTTATAAAAGAAAGTGGTCAACATCATTTTGATCATATTTTCCAAGCTTTCCCCCCCCCCCCCCCCCCCCCCCCCCTTTCTCCTTTCTCTCCTTTTTTTGTTGGTTTGGTTACACAACAAAAAAATTTTCTTATCACATGAC
>Ga0123355_10001531_pt1 | contig 32246 bp, 30 predicted proteins | sample TergutEmb28metaG_3_FD_89872 | JGI IMG/M metagenome (GOLD analysis project Ga0123355, IMG submission 89872) | Embiratermes neotenicus P1 segment gut microbial communities from Petit-Saut dam, French Guiana - Emb289 P1 | ecosystem: Host-associated > Arthropoda: Insects > Digestive system > Gut ...
AGATACATGGTTCAGGAAAGGCTTCAAACGAACACGAAACATGATAACATGAAATACACAAAAACACCATACACCGCAGAAGGCTCCTTATGGGTCAGTGGCGTATGGTGTTTTTTTGGTGGGGGTGAAGTGTAGTTTTTGATATATAGTTGACTATATCATGGCAGGATACTATATTAAAATGGCCCTGGGGAATGCACCCCAGGGCTACATAAGTTTTTTTATCCTAATTGCTCAGTTCATGAATGAACAAACCGCTTCTGAGCTTTGGCTCAAACCATGTAGATTTTGGCGGCATGAGTTTATCAGCATCAGAAATCGCCATAAGTTCATCCATAGAAGTTGGGAACATTGAGAACGCCGCAGCCATATTGCCACTGTCTACGCGTCTTTCAAGTTCACCAAGGCCTCTAAGCCCGCCTACAAAATCGACCCTTGCATCAGTTCTTGGGTCTTTTATGTCGAGTATTGGTGTAAGTACTTGAGATTGCAGTATGGACACATCAAGACTCTCAACAGGGTCAGTTTCTTTTATGAACTCAGGCTTCGCAACCAATTTGTACCATGCGCCGTCAACATACACTCCAAACATGTGTCTGGCTTCAGGCTTATATGCTCCACCTGACCACTCACTAACATCAAATTTTTCTTTGAGTTTAGCAATAAACTCATCTTTGGACAGACCATTCAAATCTTTAACAACTCTGTTATAATCCATGATAGCCAGCTCGTCCGCCGGGAAGATCACAGAGAGATAATAGTTGAGCTCGTCTTCCATAGTATAATTAGGGTTTTGCGTACGGCGCTTAAGGCCTACAGCAACCGCCGAAGCGTTTCTGTGGTGTCCGTCAGCAATATACAATGCTCCAACATCGCTTGCGAAAGCGTCAGAGAGAGCCTTGATTACTTCAGCGCAGTCTATAACCCAAACAGTATGACCTACATTGTCCTCAGATACGAAGTCATAAACAGGCGCATGCTTCGCTGCCCAGTCTTTGATAAGCGCAGAAATATGTGCTTTACCTCTGTAAGTAAGGAAAATCGGGCCTGTATTAGCATCCATAGCATCAACGTGACGGATTCTGTCCTCTTCTTTTTCTTTGCGCGTAAGCTCGTGCTTTTTAATAGTGTTATTCAAGTACTCATCAATAGAGGTCGCAGCCACAAGGCCCATTTGCTTACGCCCGTCCATAGTTTGCTGATAGATATACAAAACAGGCTCAGCATCTTGGATAAACTCTTTTTTAGCTTTCATACTCTCGTAAACTTCACGAGCTTTTTCATACACCTCATCAGCGTACATGTTTTGCCCAGGCGGGAAGTTGAGTTCCGGCCTGTCGATATACAAGAATGAAAGAGGGTTGTCCTTAGTCATTTCCCTAGCTTCCATAGAATTCATAACATCATAAGGCAGCGCAGCAATCGCGCTTGCCATCTCAGGATTCGGGCGTACGCCCTTGAAAGGCCTGATAATTGCCATTGTAATACCTCCTTGATTATATATGGCTTAGAATAGTGCACTCCTCCAAAGCCACCGGAATAAAGAAATTAAAAAAATGGGTCAAGTGGCCTTGCCCTTTGCGGGGCTTGGGGCAGTGCCCCAAGATATTAAAGCACCCGTACTTTGATAACATTCTCAATCTTCTCAATCGCAGCGGCATCAACAGCGCCATCGACATCGAATATCGCATAACCATAACCTTTGCTCTCTTTCGCCATCATGCCAACAGCTTTTGCGCCAATAGCAGCCGAGATTGCGTCAGGGCACGCGCCCTTAGAAAGCACACAAACGCGGGTTTTCCCGGCAAATGGAAGCTCGCAGTCAGGATAGTTTACAGAGTTTAAGATATTGCCGTAAAGTATATACTCTCTAAGTTGGCTGGCTGCCATGAACGCACAATTGTCTTCACTCTCAGGAGTGGAAGCCCCCAGGTGAGGAATCGGAATAATATTATCCACGCCAAGCACAGTCTCATCAGGGAAGTCAGTTACATAGCAAGAAAGTTTGCCGCTTGCAAGTGCTTTTTTAACGCTTTCATTGCAAACCAACTCGCCGCGCGCAAAGTTAAGAAGTCTGGCGCCATCTTTGAATGTAGCGAACAGCTCTTCATTAAACATGTGCTTTGTATTCGCGTTAAGCGGTAAGTGCAAAGAAATATAGTCACTCACAGAAAACAATTCACTGAGCTCATCAACAACTTTAACTCTAGGGTCTAACTTAGCCCTCTTCTCTTCAGAAAAGTTAGGATTATATCCCACAACATTCATGCCGAGCTTCACAGCGTCGTTAGCAATAAGCATACCGATAGCGCCAAGGCCAATCAAGCCAAGAGTTTTACCTAAAATTTCAGGACCTACATAATCTCCTTTAATCTTTTCAACAGTTTTAGCAACTTCAGTTTGGCCTTTCAAGCTTTGTGCATGACTAATGCCTTGAATTACTTTTCTTGACGATGCCAAAAGCCCAAAAATAACAAGTTCTTTAACCGCACCCGCGTTTGCGCCCGGTGTATTAAACACAACGATGCCCGCATCCGCGCATTTATCAAGCGGAATATTATTGACGCCTGCGCCTGCTCTTGCAACGCCCAAAAGACTTTCAGGAAGTTCCATAGAGTGCATATCAGCACTTCTGAGCATAATTCCTATAGGATTAGCTTCTTCTGATACTACTTGAAACTTATCGCTTGGCAGCTGGTCAGTGCCAATAGCTGCAATTTTATTAAGTGCAAGAATTTTATACATGATTCACCTCAAGTTTATATTTGTTCGTGAAAATTATAGTCGTTCAACTTAAGAAAGAAGCTTAAGTTGATTTACTATAAACATAATTACTTGCGAAGTTTACACAACAGGCACGTTCATATTAAGCTCCGTGTCCCTAGAGGGCATAATAAGCATAATAGTGTGAGCTATAAGTCCTAAAACAGGGATAATAATTATAAAAATGAGTGCCCAGTGGATGCCCGCATCGCGCATTCTGCGTATAGCGATTGCAAGAGATGGCACCAGTATCACACCATTCCATAACACTAAAAATATCATTCTAATTGTTATAAACCCAACACCCACCCCTGCCCCCGCACGAGCAAAAAACATCGCGAACAACGGCATCACGAACAACGGCACCCCAAAGCCGATAAGCATGTAATACAGCCATGCTATCCAATACCCTCGTCTTGTAGTGCGGTCAGTGAAGTTTGTGTAATTTCGCCAAAAAGCTTTGAACTCTGCCAACAGTGTTCTCTCCTTTAACATCAGAAGCATTCGGGCGGGAATGCCGCCCGAATGCACTAGCTTATTACTTATTCTCCATATCAAACTTCTTAATAAACTCAGCCAACGCCTTAGCACCTTCCATTGGCAAAGCGTTGTACATGCTGGCTCTCATACCGCCAACTGTACGATAACCTTTAAGGTTTGGCATGCCAAGCTTCTCTGCTTCTTTAATGAATTTTGCGTCAAGCTCTTCGTTGCCTGTTACAAATGTAATATTCATAAGAGAGCGGTCTTTTTTAGCTACAGTGCCTGTGAAGAGTTTAGAATCATCGATAGCGTCATAAACGATTTTCGCTTTTTCCTCATTGATTTGCTGCATAGCTTTAACGCCGCCCAAATCCTTAACCCATTGATAAACAAGACCTGCAAGATAGAGGCCATAGGTTGGAGGTGTGTTGTACATAGAATCAGAATCAACATGAGTAGTGTATTTCAGCATTGTTGGGATATCTTCAGGCGTACGTGCAAGCAAATCTTCGCGAATAATAACAACGGTTACGCCGGCAGGTCCCATGTTCTTTTGCGCTCCTGCATAGATAAGTCCAAATTTAGACACATCATAAACCTCAGAAAGGATATTGGATGACATATCACAAACAAGCGGCACATTGCCTGTATCAGGCCAATTGTCCGTCATTTTTGTGCCGTAGATTGTGTTGTTTGAGGTAATGTGGAAATAGTCCGCATTTTTGTCAAAAGTTGATGGATCGAGCTCAGGCACATGGTCATACTTAGTTTCTTTTGATGAAGCGACAACATTAACTTCGCCAAATCTTTTCATTTCTTTCAATGCAGCCGCAGACCAGTGACCAGTGTCAAACAAGTCAATTTTTTTGTTGACAGTCATAAGGTTCATAGGCACCATCGCAAACTGCAATGACGCGCCGCCTTGAAGGAAAAGTATCTTATAGTTATCAGGGATGTTCATAATTTCTTTCAATGTCGCCTTAGTAGTATCTGCAATCTCAATAAAAACTTTAGAGCGGTGGCTCATTTCCATTACAGACATACCGCTGCCTTTGTAGTTCAGCATATCTGCTGCTGCTGCCTGAAGTACTGACTCAGGCATAATTGAAGGCCCTGCCGAAAAATTGAAAACTCGATTCATAACAAATAATTCCTCCCTAGAGTGAAGTTTTTATATTGTGCTGCGATGTTACAAAGAGCTTGTCCGACCTTATATCTCGTTATGCGTTATCCTTTGCTGGCTCTGGGCTTTCGTCACATGCAAAAACCCAGAGCTTAAGTGCGTTAAAGGAACTGCTCTCACTAAGAAAAACAGACATGCTCTGAATCATGCCACCATTATAATATAGAGAGTGATAGTAGTCAACAGAACTTATGCCCTAACATATAAAAAGGCACCTCTTTTGTTAGAAGTACCCAATTTATATTGGAATATGATAGATTATATGGCAAAATTACTATATATTTAAGTTATCTAACACAGGTGTTTTCACTACACTATCAACTATTTGCACATTCGTCAATTCGCCTGGTCACTGAATATGTATATGCTGTAAAATACTTTAACCAAAAGCCATTTGCGGGTAGATTAAAGCTCTCAAAGTCAACCCCCAAGCTATTAATTTCGCCTGAGTTTATATGTGTAATCACATAGTTCAATAGCCCTGTCATAATACCTTTACCTCGATACTGCGGTAAGCAATACGCGCCACAAATATTTTTCATGCTTTTATCGTCTGACGCAAAATTTTCTCCCGAGTCATGTACTTCTATGAATGCAATAGGCTCTGCGTTATAGACTGCTATGAATAGCCTTGAGTCACGGGCTTCGGCGCGAGCAATCCATCTCTCGCGTTCGACAGGTGATGAACGCATGAAGCACGGACTTTCACCCAAGTGAGTACTAAGTGCGTTCCTCATGTCTCTTATTTTGGCAACGTCCGACTTGGTGAGTTCTTCAAATGATACTCCTTCACAGACTGAATGCTCAAAATTGGCCAACGGACGAACAGCATCAATGCACCTCAAACCAAACCCACATGAAAAGAACGCCTCAATTGACGGCGAATTGTGCCTATATAAACTTATCGCATGATATGCAATGTCCTTGTCGATCCATATTTCAGCGGCAGCTTGATATAGTTTCTTGTAAATTGACTCTCGGTTTTCTGTTATAGCCCCATGCCCGTGGCACGGGACAAAAGCCCCCTTGGCTGTCGAGCCGAAAGCATTCTCCCGGGGGTTGCCACAACATAAGAAGCCTAGCATTTTATCACCGTCAAACATGGCCACGCCAAGTCCGTTATCTATAAAGCCTTCAAACGCATTGTGAGGAATTGTGCTTATCTGCGGCAGTGCCGTTACAATACGGCGCTCCTCATTATAATTAGCAAGGGCCAGTGCCATCGCATTTTCAACGTGGCTCTTATCGAAACCTAAAATTTTCATTATATATGACTACTCCTTTTTGCTGGCGCACAGGTTCCTTACTCTAAAGCTTGTGCTAACAGCTCTGTGATTATTAGATAATATGCCGCAGGGGAGTGAGCATGCCCCAAATCAAACGCGTCTATGAACGCCTCCGTCATCTCAGTAGTCCATGCATCAAGGTTTGGAAGCGGGCTGTTTGTTCCGGTTTGCTGTGCATATATCATTACCGGAAAAAGTTGAAAAATAAACGCCGGAGTTTGGTATCTGACAACTTTGTATCCTCCATTTTCGCGCACATCATAAATATTGAATTTAACAAATTGCCGATGCTCTCGCCGTAGTGCTCTTTCTAGTCTGTGCTTTTCAGCCTCAGCTTCGTATCTGTGAGAAGTCTCAGAGACAAAAAACGCATTATAGTCAAACACATACAGCTCCTCGCGGCTAGAAATACCAATCTCACGAATAACTGAATCCATGATGTAGCGATGCCCCTCGCGGATGGTATAGCTTTGACCTGTCAGCCTAAAAAACACTTCTTGCCCATAGTCGGAGATACTTATTGATATATCTCTCCCAAATCTCGTAAATCCCCATTTTGCTGGCGGCAGAAAGTCGATTAAGTCGTCCTCGTTTACTATATTGAAAATAGTCTGATAGTCACGCGCTGCTGCCATTGTTGTGACATTTGGCGGTGCGATTGGGTATATGTATGTAATAACGCTTGGGTCATTCTCAAAATATGCGCCTACGATGCTGGCAATGGAACCGCCTCTGGAGAAACCTGTAACCCAGAGGACAGGCTGTGCTTCTGACTGTATAGTGCGCATATATCTTTTTATTTCCGTGATGATTCGATTGGCAGTCACATCAAATCCTTTATGGTTGCAGCGGTTTACCCATTCGGGGTGTCGGCTGTTTGTAAGCTCAAAATACTCAGGCGTATCAGCGCCTATATCGAAATTGCTGAACCATCCTTCCATTCCGTAAATACCCGGAATAGCTACCAAAATGATTACTCGCTCCTCACCATTACGTTCGACTACTTGGTGTGCCATGGCGGTCCATTTTCGGTCATTATCGATATTTCCGATTTCTCTTACCTGAAAATTCTCAAAACCCATATCTTCCATAACTTGCCGCCCTTGTCCATAGGCCTGCCTACTGATTACCATCAAGGAGGCAATGGCTATATCCTGATTAAAGACCGTATTATCGCCAAAGAACTTGTTTTGGTAATCCATGACAAAGGGTCTGTCACGCCCACCCATTCTGCCATAAGGCTTATTAGGCTGAGCATTGCAGGATACAAAAAGCGCAGACATAACAATAATACAAGTTAGCACGATAATCTTTTTCCTTATCATAAAACGGCCTCCTTCGGTAACCCGGGGTTCTGGTGTTGGTGCCAGTATAGGCAATCGCCGCTATCGTGGCAATACCAAAGCGCCGGAAAGTACATATTAGGTGCCGAAGTGTCGTTTTATAGTCAAACTATCCTAAAACAGTAACAGAAAAGCGTAGGGCTTTTTCGTAGGCCGAGAAGTCAGGTTCTCGCAGTACCCTAAGGTACGAGCGGGGTTCTGACGACGGTGGCATACGGAAAATAAGCAAGCTTTTGTTTCTGTTTTGGGGTTGTTGGACTATATAGTAAGCTAAACCAGTATAAAAAGCATGTGGAAGAGTATCTCCCACATGCACAGGCTAAGTCATATCATTTATCTTGATATGACGCTTTTAATATAACAAAATCTTTATCGGTAATCTTATGGTGTACAACATCATACCTCATTCAATTACCTGGCTAGCAAAATCTCTTGTCACTGCGCTAACGGATATATTCATTAGCCAGCCTATTACATCTTTTCAGGCGCACTGATATTCAACAGCGCAAGCCCCGCTTTCAACACTTCCCTAACCGAATAAACCACCGCGAGCCTCGCATCCCTTGTTTCAGGATCAGCCGTCAAAATGGGGTTTTCATGATAGAAGTAATTAAACGCCTGAGCGATGGCCATCAAATGCCTTGCAATGATATATGGCTCATAACGCTTGGCCGATTCCAAAATTTTATCCGGATATGCGTAGATGAGTTTTGCAATTTCTACGCTGGCTTTATCTGTGATAAACGAGTAATTAATGTTGCTCTCTTTGATTTTTGCGACATCTACGCCTGCTTTTTCCAGCACAGAATTTGCTCTTGCGGCGCTGTATTGCACATATGGGCCTGTCTCACCTTCGAAATTAAGGATTTTCTCGAAAGAAAAGACAAAATCTTTTATCCTGTTATTGTACAAGTCGTTGAATATTATTGCCCCAACTCCAACTTGTTCAGCGACTATTTCTTTGTCTGCAAGCTCCGGGTTTCTCTCATTAATAATTTCTAAGGTTCTATTTTTTGCTTCGTCCAATAACTCATCCAAAAAAACGGTGCTGCCTTTTCTTGTGGATTGTTTGCCGGATTCCAGGCTGTACAGCCCAAAGTCAATATGCTCCAAGTCCTTAGCGTACTCATAGCCCATAAGCTCTACAATCTTAAACCACTGGGCGAAATGCAGCTTCTGTTCAACGCCTGTTACATACAGTGCTTTGTGAAAATTATATAGCTCGTAACGATCTTTGACCGAGGCGATATCACGCGTAGGATAGAGTGTACCGCCGTCTGACCTGAGTATCAGGCTGGGCGGCATATTCCATTCATCCAGCATGACAACCTGCGCGCCCTGACTCTCGGTCAGAAGGCCTTTATCACGAAGCTCCTGAACTACCGGCGCCATTTTGTCGTTATAATAACTCTCGCCTCTGTAGCTTTCAAATTCTAACCCCAGCCGCGCATACGTCACATCAATCTCACGGCGACTGACATCACAAATGTTGCGCCAAAGTGCCAAGGCGTCTTCATCACCCGATTCCATTCTAACCGTGTATGCCCTGGCTTCATCTATCAATGACGGGTCTTCTTCCGCTTCTTCATGGAACTTCACATATAGTTTCACAAGTGACTTGCCGTCGTTAGCAAGCGCACTATCCGCCCCGCCGCCCCACTTGTTTATCGCAATGGCCACTTTGCCAAACTGCGTGCCCCAGTCTCCAATATAATTAATGCCGACTACATGATATCCCAAAAACCTGAGCGTTTTACAAATAGCAGCGCCAATCATGGTCGATCGTATATGCCCGACATGCAGAGGCTTTGCGATATTCGGAGACGAGTAGTCAATTACTATTGTTTTCCCTGCTCCTATGTCACTGCGCCCATAGTCCTTACCCTTTTCCAGAATCACATTAAATGCTTGTGAGACAATAAACTCTTTACTGAGCCTAAAGTTCACATACCCGGCCACTGCTTCAACGGCCTCAACGAAAGAAAGCTTGTCCGCGGCAAAGGCGGCGCTAAGCTTTTCAGTAAGCTCAGCTGCAATAAGAGGCGGTGCCTTCTTTAGTGTCTTTGAGAGCCTGAAACATGGGAAAGAATAATCTCCCATTTCAGTATTTGTCGGTATCTCGATGGCAGATATAATTTCGTCTAGATCGAGCCCTGTTTCTGTGCTGATTTTTTTTGCCAGTTCAAGTTTAATATCCATTGGTATCTCCTAGTCAAATATAGTAAAATTTTTGCTTTACAATTATATAGAATCACTTAGATAGTGTTGACATAACTCATGTCAACACTATCTAACATAAATCTCTATAGCCTTAGGTACGTTTTTAATAACAACAGGCATAGGCGGGCCTTCTTCGCCGTCTATATTCGTGCCGGGCAGGCCGAAGCTTTCCAGCTTTATATAACTATCTCTAAAGTGCACCACATTTTCGTCATCCATATGCTCGCCGCGCATAATTTTTATCAGGAGCGGGGGAATGGCTGCAAAGTTGCATTTGCGAAGCGCCAAAAAATCGAGCAGTCCGTCGGAGGATGACCCATCCGGAACCAAATCTACAAAGCCTCCGGCACCGGCACCGTTTAATACAAGAGCAAGCGCAAATTCATCCCTGAATGTTCCTTCTGAATTAGTGACGTCCATTGTTATTGGCGTAAAGCTTTGGAGTTCGCCGACCCCTTTCATATAATACGCCATTTTGCCCATAAGATTCTTGACTTCCCCATTCACAATGTTAGAAACATTAGCGGGATATCCTACAGCGAATACATTCACAAAGTATTTGCTGTTAGCCTTGCCCAGGTCCATCCATTCAGTTTTTCCCGCAGAAATAACCTCAGCAGCCATGACAGGATCTTTAGGTAATCCTAGATAGACGGCGAAATCGTTGGCCGTGCCTGATGGGATTATGCCAAGTTTGACTGAAAGGCCGTTTTCCATAATGGCACTCGCAACCATGTTAATACTACCGTCGCCGCCACAGGCAACAATTGTGTCCACCTGTTCAGTCTTTAAACTGCTAATAAACGCCTGGATTGACTCAGGGCTCGAGCTTCGATGAATACATACCGAAAATCCGCCGGCTTGCAACACGTCCAGTAGTTCATCAATAGAATTTTTAAAGCTTCGGTCTCCCGAGTTTGGGTTGTAAATAAGAGCAAGTTTTTTCATGAAGCGACCAACTCCTTCATTAGCATGATGCCCGCTGAGTTAGCTTGTAAAAAACCACAAGTTAACTCAATATACAAATATAATAACCTTAATTGGTCGTCAAGTCAAACATTGAGCCAAATTTTTGCTTACGTAAGCACTGGACAACCTCATTCCAATTGAATTGCTTCAAATTCATTAAATTTGCGTGCAATTCAGATAGAAGCAGGTTATTCAGCACGTACTTATCTAAACTGTATCATAGTACTTAAACTGCTCCAAACCCGCCCAAACAAAAAGTCTAATATCAAATACAGTCCACCCAAAAAACAAGCCACATTAATTAGCGCTGCCTGCAGCGGCCTTTGGGACGCGTCAATTAACAGCTCCAGAACAAGCTGTATAAGCGCTATAAGGAATATCTGACCAATAAGCAAGAAAAAATCATTCACCACGAACACGCCCTTTGGAGTTTGCATTTCTATGCTTATTTTATGCGCGCCCGGAGAATACTAGAATCATCACCCCTTGTACATTCATTGGTAAACATGGTATACTGTATGCACAAGCAGAAATAACCCTATTCCACGGAGGTAGCACATGAGAAAAATTGGCAAACTCATTATTTTTATGATTAAATTTACGGCTTTTGCAGCACTAGTCAATTATCATATTAAACTCTTGGTAAATAAACTTAAGGGTGACAAAGACGAAGATGAGCACATCTATGACTATCGCTTTGGCGAAGTTAATTATATAAAAAGAGGCTCAGGGCCCGCTATGCTTTTGCTCCACGGACCTGTGATGAATGCCTGTAAATCAGAATGGGAGCCGCTAATATCCTGTCTTGAGAAGGACTATACTGTCTATGCTCCTGACTTGCCAGGCTTTGGCCGCTCGGAGCACCCTGAGATATCTTATTCGTCGTATCTTTACGCTTCATTTATCAATGATTTTATTGATGATGTAATAGAAGAGCCTGCCATTGTGATGGGCAGCGGCAAATCTGCGGATTTTTCAGTGTGTGCCGCTAAATTAGCTCCTGAAAACTTCAAAAAGCTTGTACTCATATCACCGCAAGGCTTTTCTGAAGTTGCACAAAAATGCCCTATACGCGCCGTAGTAAAAAAGGTTATAGCTGTTCCGATTTACGGAACATTTGTCTTTAACATGCTATGGCTAGGCTTGTTTGCGCGAGACTTCATACGTAACTTACCTGACAAGTGCACACCCAATACTATGCAAAGCGCCAAATTAGCTATGGCCGCAATCTTTAATGGCGATATGGATTTAGATGTTAGAGACGAAGCGAAAAAAACAGGAATCCCTACATTTATAGCTCTTGGTAACACGGACCCAATAAGCGGAATATCCTCTGATATAGAAACCCGCCTGTTTTGTGATGCTGCCGGGGCTCCGCACTTAGGTGACGATAGCCGCGCTTTTGTGGATGAGGTTAATATGTGGTTGAAGAGGTAATTTTCCGGGAAGAATTAACTCCGTTTGCTGTTTCAGTTTTTCAAGTTTGTTGACTATAAAATACAAAGGCCATCAGCTTAGTAAACTCAACTGATGGCTTTTTTTGTGCATATGTGTGCATATGAATGTATGCGATTATTTACTGAAATAAGCTCTACGACTCTTTTACAAGTTCAATTTTTGAAATTGATATTTCGTACGCGTTTTTTTCAACCACGCTGCCATCTTCATATTTCTTTTGATAGATGCGCGATTGAAGCCTTCCGCCGATGCGGACATTATCAGATATGTCCAGGGTTGACGCGAAACGCGCGTTTCTGCCCCAACAGATGCAAGGAATATAGTCACTTTTATTGTAAGAGCGATTCACAGCCAAAAGAATATCTGCTATTTCGCGCCCAAATGGGGTTTCGCGAAACACAGGCTTCTTACATATGAATCCATCTAAAAAAACATTGTTCGGGTTCTTGGGAATTACATATTCGGGATCCAAAACCTCTATTTCGCGTGCGAAGATGGTAATAAGCAGTCGGTTTCGGCGCTCTTCCTGGATATAATTGTTATAAGACCTTACTTGACCGTTAATATTAATCAATGTACCGTACTGCAAATCAAGGCCTGTGATGAGCCGCTCAGAGATTGTGACCGGCAGAAGGTCCACAGATTCCGACAGTCTCTCAGCACCAACCATAAAGCTATAAAATCCTTCGCCATAAACTTCATGGCTAAATGTAAAATCGGAGGATATTTTCCCCCTTATCTCAATGCTGTTTGTCGTTTCCGGATTATCATTAAGCATCTGACAAACTCCTTTCATTGGAATAACTCACTATAAATTAATATTCCAATGTATTGCTGTTTATGACGTATATGCTCCTAAAAAATAGCAAGAAAACACTGAACACTTCACATATAACTCAATAGGAATTAAGTAAGCCCTAAACAACCTCATTCCGACTGAATTGCTTTAAATTCATTATTATAAAATACTTGTACTAAAGCTATGAGAAATCTTTTCAATCGAAGCACCACAAAGCATGGCCACAGAAATACCCGCCAAAATATCACCTGCACTAAGCTCCGCATAATCAGTGCACACCAAAAATTCTTGCGGCTCCAATATTTCTCCCGCCAATGTATCGAACTTCCTTTGAATGCAGCATTGGATAGATATACTGTCATGCACAACAATGGAAGATGTCGTTATGGTGGATTTCGGATTGTACCCGTATGATATGAGTCTCACGGGCTTTAACAACTTAAGCCCCGCATAATTTTTCTCATCAGAGTCCATAATTATTATGCCGCCCACAGCAATTGCTTCCAGAGCATTTTGAAGGAGTGGACTCACCCCCCCTGCATTCAAAACTAAGATATGACTTTTATGCTTGCAGTCACTGCCTGAAAGGCCTTTTATATTTAATTTTCGCTCGTCAATCTCAGAAATCCTACACAAATCCAAGATGAATTTACTGATTGATTCAAGCTTGCTATCTTCCACAAATACGATGCTTGTCATATTTCACCTCCGCAGCTGTCAGATAATGAAATCGTGTATTTCGCCATGATTATTTTTCGTTTAGAAAAATGATTTTATGATATGTAAAAACTGCCAAATTTAATTCTTGTTATAGCTTTGAACATTGTTTGCCCAAAACTGGCGATACTCTTCCAAAAACTGCTCTATCTATGGTATAATCGGCATACAACTATTTATAGTCGATTAAAATGAAAACGGTCCAATAAAATTTGTCTTTTCTCCATTAGACTTCGTTAGCGCCTCCTAGCTTACTCCTTTCAGTATGCGTTGTCGCTTCCTTGCCTAACGAAAAAACACTGCATTTTATTCGGATACTTTTTAATTTAACCGACTATAGTACAGGAGAATTAAATGCCTAATAATACAATTACTGCAATTGGCATAATTGCCGAATATAACCCTTTTCACAATGGCCATTTGCACCAAATTGAACTTGCAAAGCGTGAGTTCCCCGGATGCCCTGTCATTTGTGTGATGAGTGGTAACTTTGTTCAGCGAGGCGAGCCTGCCATATGGAATAAGTTTGTGCGCGCCCGGGCTGCGCTGATTTGCGGTGCTGATATGATAATTGAGCTTCCGCTTCCTTTTGCCACATCCAGCGCTGAGTATTTTTCTTATTATGCAGTTCAGCTTTTGGATTCACTTGGCTTTGTGGCCCATTTATGCTTTGGAAGTGAAACCGGAGATATAGAAACTTTGGAGACAGCAGCAAAAATGCTGCTTTCAGAAAGTACTGAGTTTAAGACACACCTAAAAAAACGGCTTGCTGAGGGTCATTCATACCCTCTTGCCAGGCATATGACCTTAGCTCATTTGGCGCCGGAGGTTTCGGATGCTATAAAAACTCCCAATAACATTTTAGGCATTGAATATATCAAAGCGCTCTCAAGGCTGGATTCTAAAATAAAGCCATTTGTGATAAAGCGTGAAGGTGAAAGTTACCATAGCGAAGATTATACGAAAAAACTTAGTTCAGCAACCGCAATAAGGACAGCGCTTAGAGCCGGCCACAAGGAGCTTGCAGGTATTCCGGAGGCGCTTGTGCCTTTGTATAAGGAGCATATAGAACTGGGCAGTTTTCATGACTTTGACAACTTGAGCACGATTTTGCAGTATATAGTCAAAACTCGCGCGCCAGAAGAACTGGCCGGGATAATGGACATTGATGAGGGGCTTCATAATGGGATTATAGATGCTTGCGGAAGTGAGAAGTACATCTCAGGTATTCTTTCACGCTTAAAGTCCAAGCGTTATGCCTACACAAGGCTGTCACGCGCACTTTTGCATATTGTACTTGATATTACAAAAGATGATTTTCAGGAATTCTGCGTGAGTGCGCCTCACTACGTACGTGTGCTGGGCTTTCGAAAGAAGTGGGAATGTTTGTTCTCGCATATAGAAGCTGAGGCTGCCATTCCAATTGTCACAAACCTTAAAAACCACAGGGACGTGCTGCCTAAACTAAGCCGCAAGCTTCTCGAAAAAGAGATTCTTTCCACAGATATTTATAATCTAAGCGGAACAGACAGCTACTCTAAAAACGCCGAATTTTCTGAATCGATAATCGTCGTCTAATCAGTAAATGATTATGGCACTACTTATGATATACTTCTTGGTAGAATATACGCTCTTGATGATAAAATTAGAAAAGTGGTGATACCTTGAAGCGTTTTATAACTTTTTTCTTGGTGATTTCTATTGCCTTTGTAGGCACATCTTTTGCTGCACATGCCCAGCAGACAAACGCTGCGCCCCGTGCGGCTTCGTTTTCTGCGGTTCTGGATAGATTCGGTGAAGTCCTTGTGGGCAGCGCAAGAACCTATTTGCGAATAGAGGACGCGGAGCTAAGCATACTTGCGCCACCTGTGCCGCTGATTAACAGATACAATTTGTTGGATCGGCATTATCGCCCGGAACGAATGGTAAATATCTCAAATTATGTGCGCACAACAAGAAGCCCTCTATATCTTGAAGAAAATGCTGCAAACGCTTATATAAAGATGGCCGCCTCAATGCAGGAGGACGGTATTATAGGCATGGCTGCTGTGAGCGGGTTCAGGGACTGGGATCACCAAAGCCGCATACATAACGCGGAAGTCGATCGACAATCGCGGCAATTCCCTCGTGAAGAAGCAAGGCGCAGGGCACAAACCATAGTCGCGCCACCCGGTGCAAGCGAGCATCAGAGCGGCCTTGCGGTCGACGTATCGAGTGCGGAGATAGGTTTTTCTTTATCTTCTCGATTTGAAAACACTGCGAGCTTCAGATGGCTTTCTGAGAACGCGCATACATATGGCTTTATAATTCGTTACCCCAGAGATAGCATGGAAATCACCGGGGTTATTTTCGAGCCGTGGCACCTGCGCTATGTTGGGGTTGACCATGCGACTCGCATGTTTGAATCAGGGATTTTGACGCTGGAAGAGTATTTGGAGAGTTATATGATCGGGGCTTGGAGTGAGTAGACGAGGAGAACCAGGAATATTATGAAAATAATTAATCCTTATATAATTCAGCCATTCTGGTGCGATAACGACTGCGATCCTTGGAACAGTGGTACGCCGCCATGTGGTTGCTATGGTCACTGTCCATGCCCTCCGTGTGGTGACAAGCACAATATATGCGGAGATGTAAAAATGCCCTGCGATTGTCGCTGTCCTGGGGCAAGAAGATAGGCGTATTTACCTAGCAAGCGCCAAATTGATATCAATGCAATAACAACTTATGTTAGTATAGGCAGCGACATGCAGGATTATCCTCATGCCGCTACCTATGCATAAAGGTAAAAGGCGCTTTTAAGAAAGGAGCTATAATTTATGCGCACGTCTAAGACTTCGATGTTCATTATGCTGCTTATTTTGGCGAGTGTTATATTTGTCGCGTGTGTAAGCGAAGGTGAGTATGTGCCTGCGTCTCTGGAATCACTGAAGCTGGCAACTGAATCCGAGTTTGTAACAGCTGAACTCCAGCCTGTAGCAGTCGATGTCACACCTGCTCCTGTCGAAGCTAGGAACGAGCGTGATGATAATTGGATAGAAGATATCAATTTTCTTCGTGAGCGGATTTTTATGCGTCATCCGTTGTTGAGGGACTGTATGGGTAGATATCGCTCGCTGGAGATGTTTGCAAATCCTGTGCATGTTTCTGAGTCATATGAAAGCTTAAGTAGATTTATTCAAGAGTCGCCTCATAGTTTCGCAAGGGATATGACCGATGCAGACTTACAGAATAGAATCAACTATGAACTCGACGCGTTAATCCACCAAGTTCCTGAGTTAGAAGATGCCACTATAATATTTGAGCTATCGAGGATTACCTCGCTATTGGGCGATTCGCATACAGTTATTGATCGCTTTCCGTCACTTGGTGGCTGGCATCCGGTTCAGGCGTTATTTAGATATGATGGGTTTTATGTCCATCGCATTCTCATTGAATATGAACACCTTTTAAACAGCAGAGTTATCGCCATTAATGGTGTTGCCATTGAAGACATTTTGGAGATAATTGCTGAAATAATCCCTCATGAGAGTGAAATACGCATCCGTTGGCATGCCCCTGATTATTTTGCGTCAGGCAACTTCCTCAAGTATGTGGGCATTATTGATAATGTGAACGATGCCTTGGAATATACGCTAAGATGCGAAAATGGCGAGATACATACTATAAGCGTGTCAGCATTAGTACCCGCGAACGAATGGGGCTCTTTTATGCGAACCTACGGCATCACTCGCAGAGAGCGAGATAATGTCGTTGGCTATCTTCTTATGGCTATGCATTCCGAACTCAATTATTGGAACGAATGGCTTCCTGATTACAATATGATGTATGTTCGATTCCGCCGAGCCTTTCAGATGGACGATTTGTCATATGAGGAGTTCCTCATAAATGTACGTGCTGAGTTTGAGGCGCTTATTGAAAATGGAGAAAGTATCGAGAGACTTGTCATTGATATAAGGTCTAATGGTGGCGGGAACGCCATTCCGCATTATTACCCAATTGCGGAGTTTATAAACCCATTAGCAATTAGCGATGTTTACATTCTTATCGATAATCACACTTTCTCAAATGGGGTCGTTGCGGCGTATGTGCTACGCTACTTACTTGACGGTGCTGTCATCGTAGGTGAACCGGCAGGACAAGGGCCTAATTTATTTGCAGCTACGGAGACGTACAATCTTCCTAATAGCGGTACAATGCTTAGAATATCTACCTGGCTCATTGAACTCTCCCCCGGCTACGAATGGGACTCCCTCATGCCGGATATTTATATAAGGCGGACATTGGAAGACCATTTTAGTGACAGAGACACGGTGCTGGAGACTATTAAAACATGGTGATGGAGATTGTACATTTGGTGTGGGGAGAGGGAAGTTATAGGTAGGGTTAAAAAGTTCATGCAGCGCGGATGAAATCACTACTTGTTGTTAATATGACAATAGACAATTTTGACAATATTCTACAAAAAACTGTCAGTATTTTTGTTGAAAATGCTGAAATCACAAAAAATACATTATGTTGAGTTGACTTTTTGACTCATATAAACTAGACTTAATCCAGCTAGAAGTGGCAATAAACTTGCTGTGTCAAATATGATGCAGTAAGTTACAACGACATAAGATGCATAACGCGTGATGCACACTTGCCATGCAGTACAAATAAAATACTAAGGAGGAATTGAAATGAAACCAAAAGGTATATTAGAACCAGTTGTTGATGTAACGTGGAACTTGGAAGAAACGCCAGTAATGCCTCTTAATGATGAGCATTGTCCAGGTGATGGTCGTTGTGGCTTTCCAATTGTTTGGCCATGGTGCCGCTAGTTTAGTGTAACTGGCTTGACAAGAGGAGCAGGGTTGTGGTACCGCAAGCCTGCTCCATTGTAGTATTCATGAAGGAGAGTGGAGTGTTGTGAAAAAAGAAAATATCTGTCTACTTGTAGTTACAGTGTTTGTTATGCTAGCATTTCTTGCGGCTTGTTCCAACACATATGAAAATGGCTATGGGAGTGAACATGATGACTATAATACTTATACTGCAGGTACACCCATGACGGTGCATGTTACACCTATTGTTTTTGAAGAAACCGACCACATAGTAAGGTCGCTGAGAGGCTTTGCTTCTACTACGCAGGTTGATGGGCGTCAGTATTTTTTTGAGGATGACAATGACTATCACAATACTCTTCTAGTATATAAGACTGAGTCGCTTATTCAAGAGCTGCTTACGATAGCGCCGTTTAGGCACTCTAGTCTGAGGATTAACTTTGCTCCCGATGTGAGTCGATACAGGCTGGCTGGTTCTGAAGTTACCACGAGCCTTGATAATAACAATGTTGATACAATTGGGTGGATAGCACATGCCATGAGCGTATACCGTATACCACTTTGGCTTTCTGTTGGCGTGGAAGCTGTTGTGCGAGAGGATTTGGGGCTTTTCGAGCCGCAGGGCAACATTTCAAATAACTTTGGGGACTTTGATTTTGTCCCTGCTGCATGGGGCAGCACAGATCATAGAGATGCCTTAAATACGGCATATTACTTTGTTCGCTTTCTTCAGGAAAACAACTATTTGGACACATTGCTTGAATTGTATGGCGACAACGAACATCTTATAGCGGATAAGCGGGCTGTCGAATGGTTTTATGATTTTAGCGGCGGGGTGATGGATACCTTATTTGAGGTAAGACTTGGTGATAGCTCCCATCCTAATGGATATCTAGTAAGAGTATCTTCTGATGTATTGCCATCCGGTATTGGGCATATACATTTTATGTTTTATGAATTTAGTGAAAATATGACCAGAGAAGTTATTAAAGAGCATGTGAGTTTTATAAAAGACGCGTTCCACTTTGCAGAGAATTTCTATGATGGTTTCGGGATACCCCGACATAATGCTATAGATATAAGGTTCAATATGACTTATACAACAACAGGTGGCCCTAGCGGCTGGGTACTTGGAAGTTTGGTGGAGATTCGCAATGTTGGCACACGCCCGAGATCTCAAGCGATTGCTCATGAAATGGCCCATGTTTTCACACCCGTATTTGGATTGCCGACACACCCTATATTTGATGAAGGGCTGGCTAATTTAGTAGGCTTTCTTCAATATGCTGACTACCTTAATAGAAAAGGACTTAGCTTTGCGAGGCCAGAAGGATCAATTTGGCAAATAGCTTACAGATATGGATTGATTGAGGCAGTTAAACATAAAAATATTATTTCAACCGCTGAGATGAATAGAATATGGGAAGATAATAATATAGGCCTATTTATGGATATTATTGTCTATTGGCTACAGAACTTTGGCGATGATCCAGCCGTGACAAACTGGATTAGAACTGATAGGTTCCGACATATAACTTCAACATGGCCCTCTCCATACTTGAATACATATACCTCGGCATATTCCTTTGTACGCTATCTGATTGGTACACATGGAAAGGAGCGATATTCGCTGCTGGAGGGATTTGAGAACTTTGAGTATGTGTATGGCAAAAGCCTTGATGACATGGTCGCCGAGTGGAAAGTATATCTCAGCGATACAATGGCTGCTTTTAGGTGAGCGACGACTAGGTTTGGCCGCCTTGGTAGAGCTATACATAAGAAGAGAGGAGTAGTTTACCAATGAAACTAATAAAACACATAATTCCTGTAGAAATAGATGATGGACAAGTATTATTGATAAATTCGCTAAATGGCATGATTGATAAGGTCGATGCATCCACTTTTGAAACAATTACTAAATGGCAAGATTTAGATAAAATAACTCCTGAAAATGAGTTCGAGAGTGATTTATTTTCAAGCCTCAATTCCCGCGGATATACGGTAAACAGCATTGAAGAGGAAATGGCTAGAAAAAACGAGGTTATTAAAGTCTTGAGAGAACAGTATCAGAAAAACAGACGAGTTTATAATAGCATTACTTTCATTCCGTCATATAATTGCAATTTTAGATGTCCTTATTGTTTTGAGGGAGAAGTTACCCGAAAGAAAGAGATTATGACGACTGAGCAAGTTGATGCTGCATTGGCATTGGCTGGTGATTCATATAATATTGTGAGTCTGTTTGGCGGAGAACCATTGATGCTTGAAAATAGGCCTATTATTGAATATATTGCATCTAAGACAAAAGATAAATTGTTTAGCATCGTTACTAATGGTTATTATGTGATGGAATACTTTGACTTGTTGATTCAACTTAAAATTATCCGACTATGCATTGTTATAGATGGTAAAGAAGAAACACACAATAGTCGCAGGATTTTGGCCGACGGCGGGCCAACATATCAAAAGATTATGCAGGGCATCGAGAAGTGCTTGGAAAATGGTATTAATGTCGGTATTAGGATGAACGTTGATGATAGCAATTTTGAGGAATGCAAAGAGTTGAGGCTAAGCCTTGTAAATAAATTTGAAAAATATAAAGATTTTCTTGGGTTTCAGATATCCACATTGGTAGGGTCAATGGAAGATGACGTTGATTATGATGCAATAGGTATGTTACACGAACTTTATGAAGAAGATATTGAGTATACTCTTGAGGAAAGACTCAGAAGAAACGCAATTATGAGTAGCTTTGGCCCAATTATTAATGCCTTGACCATGGGAGAGCGGCCAAAGCCAACATATTCATTTTGTTTTGCTAATGAGGAAAGCACACTTATTGTTGATCCATACGGTCATATCCACTCATGCTTGCGAGGGGTAGGCGTAGAGGACCTAGCTGTAGGAACGTATTATCCTGAAGTTAAATTCAAAGAAAGCGGCATACACACTCGTAACATTGAGACTATTCCGGAGTGTACTGAATGCATATATTCCCTCCTTTGTGGGGGCGGCTGTCCCATGAAGTCTGCCACATATGATGATGATACTCATAAGCCTGTTTGCACCGCTATACACAAGCAAATCCATTCTTTGCTTCCGCGTATTTACCAAACGAACAGAGATGCAGCGGCAAAAAAAGCCAACCAAGAAGCGGCGGCGACTCAGGCATGAAAATCATCATCTTCATGAAACAATACATATTAAAACACAAGGCTGAAGCGGGAGTATTTATCCTGCTCGGCCTTGCTCTTTGGGCTTTGTCTATCATAAGCCCTTTTGTTGTGGGGAGCTATATTGATAACCTGGTGGCGGCGGCCGGGCCTGAGGTAGTTTATCAGGCTGTTTTGACCCTTGCCGTGATTTGGACTTTGCAGTTGGTTCTTACGTATTTTAGAAACATACTAAGCGCCAAGCTGAGTTCGCTTATCAGCTTTGATGTGCAATATAGTATCATTGAGCATTTGAAGCGGCTGCCGATTCGCTATTTTACTGATAAAGATTCGGCGTATATAAACCAGCGTGTGTCGTCTGACGCGGGAAATGTGACAGGCTTTGTGATGGGCGGGGTTGTTGGGCTTTTGAGTACGTTTTTGACTTTTTCTTTTGCGTTGGCGATAATGTTTTTTCTGAACTTTAGGATGACTTTGATGATTGTCACGATTTTTCCGGTTTATATATTTATCTATCTGAAATTCAGGGACCCTTTGTATGAGCTGGGCTATAAGCTGGCTGAGGAATCTAATAGTTTTTTCGCTAAAATTAACAGGCAGCTGTCGCATATAAAACTGATAAAGCAAAACGCTTGGGGCGACTACACCGGGGCGGAGCTTAAAATCGGATTTTCGTCTTTATTTCAAACGACTATGAAGAATGCGAGATTGAGCTATGTGTTTAATAATGCGGATGCGCTTGTGAGATATTTGGCCAATATGATTATATTTGTCTATTCAGGTTTTCAGATTATGGCCGGCGAGATGAGCATAGGTCAGTTTACTATGATTAATTCGTACAGCCTGATGGTGATATCGAGCTTGAGTGTGTTTCTAGGTTTTGGGCGGAGCTATCGCAATTCGCTGGTGGCGTATGACAGGATACAAGACATATACAGTGAGAAACAAGAGGAAAACGGCACGATTTGTATTGACCGTATAGATGAGATTGTGGTTAAAAATTTGAATTTTCACTATAATGACAGGCATATAATAAAAAATCTTGATGTGAAATTTGAGAAAGGCAATATATACGCTATCGCGGGAGAAAACGGCTCCGGTAAAAGCACATTTTTGAATATCCTGGCCGGAATGGTTCAGGACTATTCCGGCGAGATATGCTATAATGGGGTTAACTTACGAGAGCTGAATATCTATTATTTGAGGGAGAAGTGTTTGACGATTGTTGAGCAGGAGCCTGTTCTGTACTTTGAGAGCTTGAGAGAGAATATCACTTTTGATAGGGACAAAGAGTTGGCAATTAGCCATTGGCTTAAGCGGCTTGAGCTCCATGAATTGATAGAATCCTTGCCCGGTAAGATAGACTATAAGGTTTCCGAAAAAACGTCGAACTTGTCAGGCGGAGAGAAGCAGCGGCTGGCGGAAGTTCGGGCTTTTGTGAAGGATTCCGATGTAATTATTATGGATGAGCCGAATTCTGCGCTGGACAGGGCAAGCTTGCAGCTGCTTTGTGAAATTTTGCAGGAAATTAAGACTGACAAAATAATAATTGTGGTGACTCATAACCTGATGATGCTGGAAATTAGTGATGCTGTGGTAGATATAAATCGTATGGCAATGCAAGCATAAAATACGTGGCTGAGTGGCGTAAAAGCATATCAGTCACAGCGATGATGCGAAAGTGAGCGACACCTTCTTCGTGAAGTAGCAATCAACAAAATCGGACGGGCATGGAAGCCCGTCCTTATGATTGCAATTTAGGGATATCAAGTTCTTGTAAGCACACCCTGCGCTACTCATCACTATATCCTTCGAATTTCAATGCCGCCGAAAGCCACATCCCCTACAACCAGCAGCCGCGGTGCATCTTCTGTTGATGCCGTCAGACGTCTGTCTACTTCTGCGCCTCCAAATACGCAGCCCACCTGCTCTTCCACATGCCAGTGCCCGGGTACAAACAGCTCAACGCCTCCAAATTTACAGTTCACATGCACGGTCGCGCCGTCTGGGCTCAGCTGGGCCTGGTCAAAGTAAATCTCCATGCCGCCAAAGTTGCAGGATAGATTCACCGTGTTTAGGGCATCTGCGTACAAATATCGGCTCATATGACCGAAGTTTACATTAAACGATGGATCATTATCAATCGCCGCCGCTTCCGAGTGTATGCGGCTTTGCTTGCGGCGACGTTCTTTACTATCTTCGTCATCCATATCCCAATCATCGTCATCGTCATTAGCATCAACAAATGTACCGCCAAAAACAAAGTTTTTGTACCTGGCCTTTCTCGGGAAAAATATTCCTAGTCCTGCACTCCCAAGCGTTGCTGCTAAAAGCAACGCCCAAGTTGACATATGCGGGACAAGCATCTGATTTCTCAGGAATATATATCCCATCGCAATCGCAAAAGGAAGAGGAGTAATTTTTCTATGTCTAATGCTCTCACTTAGAAATACAATAGCCAACACTATTGCCACAATACAGCCAAAGCTAAACTGTATAAAAAAGCCAAGTTGGTTTGCTAAGATAAGTGCTGCCGCGGCCAGCAAGAGAATTCCCCAGGCCCAATTTTTGTTATGTCTATGTTTTATCCCCATTTTTTCACCTCTCTCATAATTTCATTACAATGCCGTGGCGTAAAAGCAAGCTCACACGTTCCCGTGAATCAAAGCCAAGAAAAACCCCATTGCCATCATTTTCATTATACTCTTTTTTCATTTCTGACACCTCTTTCCTGCATTCGCTCTTTTAGAGTCTTGTAATAATGTCTTGATACATAAACATGCTTATGCGTTCCCATGAACTGAATTCGGCTTGACGATGTCAAATTTCGGTCTATCGCATAAATGCGTGATGTGTTGACTATCATGCCCTTCGCGGCCCGAACAAAGGGGCGTGAAAGCATTGTTTCCAGCTCGTACAGTCTATGCCGTACCCGGAATGCGTCGTTTGCTGTGTGTGCGTAGACCTGTTCGCCCTCGGTCTCAAAAAACAAAACTTCTTCCAGCGCCGGATAAAACTCCTGATTGCCTTTGTAAAATACCAATTGAGGCGAGGCGAGGCTTTGTATATAGGCTTGGATTTTACGCACTGTCTCATCTACATTATTGCAGCGAATGACCACTTCATGTTCATAGCAGTTATCGCTCATTTCAATACGCAGCTTCACACACATGTCACCTCCCGCGCGGGTTTTTATTTTGGGTGTATAAGGGGGTTTAGCCTGTCGATTGCTCTGACTTGACTTTGCAGGGCAAAGTCTCGTTGCACAATCGGCAATCGGCAGTTTTGACTCGACTTTGCAGAGCAAAGTCTCGTTGCACCCGTCTGTAAAAATGCTTCGCTAACGCTCAGCATTTTTTCTTATGTGCACATTATACCAAGTGCTTTTCACACACACAAGTATAAACCGATAACACGGCGTTTGATACAGGTAAGAGGTAAGTATTGTTTGCTAAGGAGTAAAAAAAGGCACCTACAACTCTTGCTTTCAAGGTCTGTAGGCGCCTTTTTCTATGAACTCCATTCATTTCCCAAAAGATTATGAAATCGGCGAGCCGCAATACTCGCACGTGCTGACATGCGCCATCACTCTATTATTGGCGCCGCATCCATTACAAGTAACAACGCGGTCGTGAGCTTGTGGCTGCATCCCCTGTGCCATCTGTGGCGCGGCTTGGGTCGCTGACACAATAATGCTTCTTCTTGAAGCATCTATATATGCCGCACGAAAGTAACCGCCATCTATCATTTTTTGTAAGTCAGTTAACGCCATGCTATAATCTACGCCTACCACGGCCGCAATGTCGTCAATCGAAGTCATGCCTTGGTTTATCACGAGATCTATATAGCGTTTATAGCGCACACCTGTTGCCTTCATATTCCTGGAGACGCGGAAAAGCCAGATGCCGCCACCGCCTGTCAGAAGCATGGGAACAAGGTATCCGGCACCACTAGTAATCATAAGCGACAAATACACCATGCCCAAAAACATAAGGAAGAACGATACAACAGCAACTAACCCGCCCATATTCATAGTGGCACTACGATCTTGGCTTAATTTTCTAAATAAGAGAAATAGCCCGACCGGCCAAAATAAAATAAGAGCAAGTACTACCCAGAACCAGGACATTGACCTATCATTTGGTGTCATAAAAAATCCCTCCACTAAAATCCGCCGCGCTTAGCCTTAGTTTCGTTTACGGCCGCATGGCTTTTTTCGTCAACAGCTGTGAGCTTTTGCGAAAAAGTTTGTACCAGAATGGAAATCACGCTAAAAAATGCGATAATTCCAATATGTATCAAAATAAACAAATTTAAATTTACCGGGAAGAACCATGCAAACACAATTACCGCAATAGCCGTGCTGAAAAAATATAAAAACAGCGCAGTACTTAGCCCTGCCCGAAAAAACACTTTATTATGAGACTTCTCTACAAGCGGCATCCCAAGTAGCCCGCCAAAGAACACCAGCTGCGACAGCAATACAAAACCCAGTGCCCACGAATGCAGTCTAAGCCATTCAAAGTCTAATAGAGTGAATGTCGCTATGGTAAAAAGAGCAACAATTACACCAATGATTCCGATTTTAATATTCATCGTCATTCTCCTTAAAATTTATTTCCGCATTCCGGGCAGAATTTGGCGTTGCCTTCTATTTGCACACCGCATTCGCCACATTTTTTGAGCAGTGACTCACCGCATTCCGGACAGAATTTTGCATCTTTTCTAGGAATCGGCTCTTTGCATTTAGGGCATGCCTTCGCTAATGCCGCGCCGCATTCTATGCAGAAGCGTCTGTTCGTAGGACAGTTATGCCCGCACTCCGGGCATTTAATTGCTTCGCTTTCTTTTGCTGCCGTAGAAGCCGGAGTCGTACCGCCGCCTATATTAATCTCTTGAGCCAAGCCGCCCATTTGATTGCCCATTTGGCCTCCAATACCAAGACCCATTCCCATTCCCATGGTTGCGCCCATCAGCCCCGCCTGCGCGGAACCTGGGTTCGTGGCAGCGCCTTCAAGTGTATCAAAAGAGCGTTCCTGAGCATAGTTATAGCCAATAATATCCATCTCAGCACGCTTTGCAAGCGCCGCTTTCAGTTGTATTACCGCCGGGTCGTCTTCGGGCACATTTACATTTTTTACAAAGAAGTTTATAAGCCTAATTCCATACTCTTCAAACGTAGGAGCGATTATCTCTTGCAAGTGCGTTGAAAGCTCGACTAAATACGCATTTATCTCAAGCACACTGATATCCTTTTTAACCAGGTAAGTCGAAATCGAATCCTTAGCCTTAGTAAGATATAGCCCCTTGAAAAGATTTGTTATGCTTTCCTGATCAAAAGACTTTGTTGTGCCTACAAGTTTTGTTAAGAACTTCTTTGAATCCTCAATTTGAATGCCAAATTGCCCAAAAGAACGCAGAGGCAAAAAGACTTTGTATTTGGGATCTTGCAGTTGAATAGGTACAGAGGTTCCCCATTTAATATCCAGCGAGTGCAATTTATTGATATACCAAACCTCCGCCTTGAAAGGAGAGCGCCCCCCAAAAGGAAGATTAATCACTCTGTTTAGGATCGGAATATTTGCCGTTTCTAAAGTATGGCGGCCGGGACCAAATACATCCAGCGCCTGTCCGCCTTTAAACAAGATTGCCTCCTGTGATTCATTTACAATCAGCTGAGTCCAAGTCCCTAACTCTTCGTTGGGAAACTTCCACGCAAAAACATCGGGCCTTCCGTCATATTTTACTACAATAGCAATCGCCATAATAATCCCCTCATTTATGTATTTTATCTTATACCATCTATATGAACTGTGTATAAATCTATAACTCTCAGACAAAAATCGGAGAAATAAATTTAATTTTAACACAGTTCTGCTTTTTTCGCAAGATGCGATGCTATGTATTTAATGTAAATATGTAGTATAACTGATTAACCTATAAATATTCTTCATACAAAAACTGCTTACACTTCGATAGACTGTGTAAGCAGTTATAGCCAGACAACATTTGTCAAGGAGTTTTGTCTAATTTTGAAAACATCTTTCATGCATAAAGCTATCACATCGCAATAGTGCAGACAAATTAGAATAACTTTCGCTATTTGAGAGCAAAGACAGTTCACACAGTATGATTATAATGCACGTACGTCTTATATGGTCGTCAATAATACACCAACCGCCAGTGTAATTACTCCAACTAATCCTAGAACAAAGGATCCAATAAATGCCGTTTTGTCACCGGCGATATTTATTTTGTCTATATTATTTTTGTTATATATAATTCTTACAGTTTCTCCGTCTTCATATTTTTGTCTGCGACTTCCTATCCAATGTTCTGCTTCTTGCACCTGTCCATTCGCCTGAAATTGAAATATCGGGTAAAATACCGGATCTGGCTCAGCCCGTACATAGCGCTTCTCTGTTCTTACTACTACTGCGTCTACATATTCCCCATTTTTTTGAATCGCTCTTTGCTTAATTAAAATATAGAGAGCGACCATAATGAAAGCCACTCCGGCAAACCCCACCATAAGGGCAATCTCGCTCATTCCGCTTCACCTCGCAAAATATTAATACTATTCGCATCTTTCAACGTCTAAGATTAGAAAACCAGGTGCCAGCAAGTCCTTAGTAGACTCACCGTGAATGTTTACCCTCACCTCAACTAGCTCCCTGCAAACGTTTTTTACGTTTCTTGTGTACGGTCATTCCCACCGCTGTGCATATGCCGCCAATTACAAGCGGCACAGACAGATACGTAATAACTACAGCAACATTGCCCAAAAAGCTCACAACACCCGACGCTGAGTTTGTGAAGCCATCGCCCATTCTCGTGCCCAGGTTTGCAGCTACTGGCCTTATCGTAGGTGCGCCACGCTCCATGATATGAACATGCAAGGTTGAATAGCTGACCGCGCGATCAATCCTGCGTATACTGCCTTCGTGCAGCTCTATTTCCATACGAACATCCGACAGCCTTGCTTCCAACAATATAATATCTTCTAAGTTTGTTGAATTTTCAATAAACTCCAACAGCCTGGATTCTTCTGCTCTGTTTATATTAAGTCTAGTTTGGGCGTCGAAGTATTCATGCGTTACATCTATTACATTGTCGTTGGATGAACGAACCCTGCCAATTTCAGATACGGCAAGCACAAAATCCTCATAAAGCGCTGCAGGCACTCTCAAGGTCAGGTTTGCAGATTGGCGCACACCTGAATCCATGCTTCTGTTTTCAATCCATCCGCCAAACTCACGAGTTATCTGCTCAAACAAAGCAGTAGCCTGCCCAACATCTGTAGATTCCATCGACATAGAGCCTGTTTTGATTCTCCTTGGGGTGCGCGGGACTTCATCCGGGGCATTAGGAGAAGTTATATTAAAGTCGAAGTAAGCCATATCAGACTCAAAAGAGTCTGCTCTTCCTCTGAAGACGCTGGTTATCCAAGGGTCGGACAGGCCATGCATTTCTCTAAAATCATGATTACCGGCCGATGATGTTGGCGCTGAAGCAGGCATAGGTGCAAAATTTGCCCCTCCTCCATATTGCGCAGCACAGGCACTCAGAAACAGTAGAGCCAATACAGAAATGATAGCTATAGGTAATCTACAAATCCTCTTCATAGTCCTGCCCCCTATCATCTATGACGTCAATCGGTTTTTTGTATTTTTTGTACGAGAAATACACGGCAGCTCCAATCACTGCAATTAGCGTAAGAGGAATAATAGCTGTGGAGATTCCAACCAAGAGCCCTTCAAAAACAATTGTAGTAAAATTCACAGACCCTGTAAATGCGGTTGAAATACGTTCGCCAAAAGCCGGCTCAAAATGGGTATGCGGCACTCCTTCAGGGAATAGGTCTATCCCTACAGAAAAATTTCTGCTTTGTATCAAGTTTTGATTGTACAAGCCACGAAAGTGAGCCCTGTCATGTTCTATCTGGCTTATTCTGCTTTGAAGAAGTATTATGTCATCGGCGCTTTCAGCCTGACTTATCAGTGCTGCGAGCCGCCTGGACTCCTCAAGTCTTGCGTTATATCTTATAGCCCAATCATTAGTGGCGTGAGTCAAATCAGTCGTAGACTCCCACTCAAAAGCGTTTTCGCCCAACGATCGCGCCAAATTTTTCGCATTTTCAAATTCATGCGCAGGGACATTCAGCGAAATAAAGCTGGAATAAGGGGAGATATGGCTACTCTCTATCTCATGCCCCGCTGTACGCAGAATACGAACAGCCGTATCCATGTCTTGTACTGTAAGGCTTATCGAATAGTTCCGGGATATAATTTCTGTATGATTACTGTGAACGACTACTGGATGAAAGACTCGCTCGGGCTCATCTGCAACGTCACGCTGGGTAACAGCAGAAGGCATTGCCAAATCAGGCAACCCCATGCCTCCCGCAATATAAACGTCTTCCCGGGGAGGTCTTTGGCTCGTGTCCTCATGTATTCGGGCGCCAATAGGAAGAGCCAGCTCCTCAGGGCTCATATCAATCGGGACAGCTGTTGGCATAGGAGCCATGAAAGGCTGTCTTTCCCCACCTTGAGCTGCAACGACTCCATAGTCTAGACCAAGATCCCTTTCCCCAAGGCCCTGAGTAATCAAAGTCAGCACTCCGCCCAGCAAAAAGAAGCAAACAACGGCAGCGGCTATGCTCGTATACTGAGCCGCATTGATCCTAGGTAGGCTTCGTACTTTCTTTTGTTTTTTGACGTTTTCCATAGTGCGCTCATGAAACCCATCAGGAAGCAGCAGCTCCGGAAGGGCGCCAAGCTCATGAACAAGGTTCTGTATATCCAAAAGCTCATCGCGGCAAGAGGAGCATATGTTTAAATGCGCTTCAAGCTCGGTGTCAATTATGCCATTATCGATGTAGTTAGAAATTAGCTCTAAGTATTTATCACAATTACTCACACGCTTACCTCCCCTCACAATTTAGCCTATCAGCTATGATGCACAACCTGTTTCGAATTTTTTGTCATTTGCCCCCTTTCAGCATTTTGTAAAAACTGCGAAATAGCTATCTTATACCATTATAGACGCATCATTATAAATTTTGTTCCCTGTTGGAATAAACTTCCATTTCCACAAGCTTGTCCCTCAAGTGTTTCCTAGCTCGGGCAATTCTCGATTTCACTGTTCCCATGGAAATTACCAGCGTATTCATTATTTCGTCGTAGCTCATGCCATTTATATCTCGCATAACAATGACCGCGCGGTAGTCCGGCGGTATTTGGCTTATTGCAAGTTGTATTTTTTCATTCATATCTTTGCGCAAAAACTCGCTCTCAGGAGTTGTTTCATCCATCAAAGCAGGGTTTTCCATGCGCCCATTTGAATCCTCAGGCTCATAGTCTAAACTTAGCGTAGTCTTGCCCTTTCTTTTCCTTATTTCATCTATGCAGGTGTTGTTTACTATTCTGAAAAGCCAGCTTTTAAAAGCGGCAGGGCTCTTGCAGCCATGGAGGTTATTATAAACTTTTATAATAACCTCCTGGGAAATATCTTCAGCGTCTTGGGGGTTTGCAAGCATACTGTAAGAGGCATTATAAATAAGCTTTTCATAAGCTTTTATCAAAGCCTCGAAAGCTTCCATATCCCCTTTTTGGGCTTTTTTGAAGATAATTTCATCCATGGCGGCAAGCCCCCTTATAAAACACAAAGTGCCTTACTCTGCGTCACCATAACTGCCGCGCAAAGCAACGCCAAGAGCGGAGCCAATCGCAGCCACCAAAACCCCGGCTACAATAGCCTCAGGAATTCCCACACCTACGATGATACCTGTTATTGCGGCTTGTGCGGCGCCCACAGACTCGCCTCTCGCGAGTGTCCATGGGTCACTAAAGAGCAAAAAGATGCCGCCCATAACCAGCAGTGTATTGGTCATAGACCCCGCAACGCCTGCAACAGCAAGGCTGACTACTTTGAGCTTTTTACCAATAACTCTTTGAAGAAGCTTATAGACATAATATGGAACAACGCCCACAAAAATTCTAGGCACAAAAGCAATCAAAAGCGCCCACGGACTGCCGTGCTCACTGCCGAACACAGGAACGAACGGCGAAAACACAAAAGAGGTTGGGAACGGCTGAAAAGTCGCGATTAAAAAACTTGTTACTCCAAAAAGAAACCCCAGTATAGCTCCATGCTTGGGGCCCAAAAATATTGCCCCTATTATAACAGGGATATGAACGGTTGTAGCTCTTACAAAGGGCAGCGGAATAAAGCCCAGGGGCGTAAACGCCAATAAGAATATGATGGCTCCGAATATGCCTAGCACAGCCATCGATTTAGATTTTGTCATAGTAAATTTCTAACCTCTCATCATTGGATTAATTGCAGAATGTTGGCCATACCTTGTGCGCCAACCGTTTTTTTGTAGAGCTGCCCATTTTTAAACGATACTATCGTTGGGATGCTCATTACTCCAAACTGCATAGCCAAATTAGGGTTCACGTCAACGTCAACACGATACACATCAACTCCTGCATCTGAACTTGCAATTTGCTCCATAACCGGCGCGATCATCTTGCACGGGCCGCACCAGTCCGCATAGAAATCAACGATGACCGGGTTTTTGGCGTTTTCGATTACAGTTTGAAAATTGTTTTGATCTAAATTTGGTACAGGCATGAATAAACCTCCTGATTTTCGTACTCGTTGTGATTATATCAAACAATTCACATTATTTCAAGACCGGGTACCACTACAGTCGCATAAAGTGCTTGCGATGAACTAAAGAACAGGCATTGCAGCCATTTAGACGAGAAACTGTTAGTGATATTACTTACATTATATACAGATTTAGCTCTCATATAACCACATGTGATGGGAAGTTAATAAGTGAAATTAAAGTTTGGCGAGAAAAAAGCGAATGTTATTAAAGAAAAAACCAAAGGCGAATATCACCCGGCTGAGTAGTGCAATAATAACATTGGTCTGTTTTTGTATTTTAAATCCCTTTTTAGGCATCATAAAATCAAAGCACGCTCACGTTTTTATATGCCTCGGAGACACATAT
>Ga0123355_10001532_pt1 | contig 32239 bp, 24 predicted proteins | sample TergutEmb28metaG_3_FD_89872 | JGI IMG/M metagenome (GOLD analysis project Ga0123355, IMG submission 89872) | Embiratermes neotenicus P1 segment gut microbial communities from Petit-Saut dam, French Guiana - Emb289 P1 | ecosystem: Host-associated > Arthropoda: Insects > Digestive system > Gut ...
GCGGTCCCCCCAAAGAAAATTTCAACGCCCCATGTAAAAGACCCCACCCGCCCATTAAAAAACAAAACAAAAACCCCCCCCCCCAAAAAAAAAAAACTCACAAAAAAAAAAAAAAAAAAAACAAAAAAGGAAAAAAAAAAAAAAAAAACAAAGTTTCAAAAAAAAAAAAAAAAAAAGAAAAAAAAAAAAAAAAAAGGAAGGGGGGGGGGGGAAGAGAAAGTGGAGAAAATACGACAAAATACCATGAAGAAATATAGGAACTTTTTAGACATAAACAATGAACCAGAAAGAAATTTAAATGTATTATATGTGAATAGACAAAACTATCTGAAAAGAAAAATTTGTTGGACAGAGAGAAGGAATATTTAGTGAACAGGGTCAAATAAACTTGGTTGGATATGGGATGTTAACTTTAATGTGATGAAAAAGGAAATAAGTGAACCAAAATATTTGGAAGTTGCATGCCAATCACTAATTTTAACTAAATCAGAAATATGGGAACTACAGACACAAATTCAAGCATGCCCAAAAGGAAAGTATGACTTTCCTTGTGCCATTCACACAAATCCATTCTATAAATCAATGAATAAAAAAAAATTCTGCACCAAACTCTTTCCACATCAGACAAGAAATACAGAAAATATGGGCAATATTTTATACACACCCTTAAGTTTTAATATAACTGCTTGATTTTCATAAAAATTTCAACTGCTCAATGGCATTATGGGGAGATCTACGTCCAACTTCTCCCATCGGTCAGGAAATATGAACAGTACGGTAAGAATTCTTAAATGCCCTTATGTAAATAAAGAACAATCGTCAATATGCCGATCGCTTGCTTGAAGCTTTTTTTTTTTGTAAATAAGTCCTACGCCAAACTTCATGAAAATCTGACAAATGGTTTAGTTACTAATACCTAATTGGTGTGTGTGTTATATATTTACTCCACACAATTAAACAAAAGGAGCACTCACCATAATTCCAGAATCACCTTTCTTTTTAATACGCTACTCACACCGACTAAGACACAACTAAATTTAGAACTTGAATACATTTTATTAACTATGATGTACATCACTGGCAGATTAAAACACATGCCTCCTTGGTGGTGATCAAATAATTCACTTCATCAGAACACATCACACGCAAGAAATAATGTTCACAATCCCCCTTTATATGTGTCAAAATCACACATCACTTCATGTCACTGGCTTCATATTCTTCCCTTCCCACTTTTCACACAAACCATGCCTTTATAAACATATTGTGTGCGTGACAGTCCTGCATCTGCTTGAATCCAGGCCACCTGGTCATTCCTCCAAGATTACAATTCCTGCAGACTGATTTTTCCGACTAGAGTTAAAAACACTCCAATTTCATCAACTGTTTTAAGAAACATATTTTTGTACCCAATCATACATGCAACATGAAACTTGTGCGGTACTACCATAATACAGCTTGCCCAGTTCTTATTTACCCACATCAGGAACATTAACAGTATTGTTCACATCATTAATAAATGAAACATACAATGTGCACAAACTTGTTGGAAAACATCTTCAGAACAAGAAGTGCCACAAGTACAGTCGCTAAAGCAGCCCCTATGTGGTCAATATTACTCCCTGGAATATTGTACAACATTTTTCTCTCTTGATAACTCAAAATTACTGCACATTATTTCATTCTGCTTGTGAGTTAGAATAAGCAAGCAATGTTGAATGATACTAATGCTGCTCGTGTGGACAACACTTGTGGCCTTTCACCGGTAGACCAATGAATGGTACGAATGACAATCATGACACACACACACATAAAAAGTTCAGATAAGGCTGAGTAAGCCAAAGATTATAGAATTTTCTGCGGCTGGTTGATCCACTGTTACCCCTACAAATGCTAAAATGATCCATTGTGGGATGAGCTACTCGAGATTGTTACCCCCTACAACTGCTTAAAATGCATGAGAAAAACAGTCTAAACAAACTATTATCCATTGTGCTAGGCCATTCAGCCAATGGAAATAAGTCTGAAGATCTGGAATTCATAAATGCTACATCTCCTCAGTCCAATGGAGATATGTATACTGCTCGGCAGATGGCACCCAAATGAACGCTGCATAATTCTGTCCACAGACTACTCCACATGTACAATATATTGTGTCAAACTTCATTTCAATGACACAATATATTGTGCAACCGTTCAATATCACACATAGACAGTCAAAAGTAAAGGTACTAAAGCAAAGCTCACCCTAGAACAGGCCACAAAGGCCCAGAGGGGGATCAGATGTATAGTTCTACTCTTCCTTCAACCCTGCCACTAGATGAGGGTGGGGGCCAAACCCAAGCTGCTTTACCCTCAGGATAGAACTGGTACCCATTGTACAGGAGGCTGGGTGGGCCATGGACCAGTCTGGAACGGTGCAGAAAATATCGCCCCACCGAGATTCACTCCCTGGACCGCCCAGCCCACAGCGAGTCACTATACTGATGATGGTATCCGGGCCCATAGACAGTCAATAGTGCAATAATATTTCCCATATTATTCAGCATCTAGGGGCACCTTAACTACCTAACAAAGTATGGCTAGTCCATTTTTGACTATACACAACTGAAAGAATATATATATAGACACACACACACACAAATACCTGAAAGCTGAAAAACTTAAAACACATGTGGATACACACTGGCAGTTACCAGTCACAGAAGTTGACGCAGCATCAGTTACCCCAAGCACTGTAAATGTTTAACATCCAGAAATCTATGTTGTTTATGCAAATGGCAGGGGGATGGGGGGCAAGCAGTCCAAAAATTATGTGTAGGCTATACTATCTAGATTTATATAAGTACACTCTATGATGTTTGCATGACAACGAAACTGTCTAATGCTGCATTTCTCAGAACATATTAGTTACGCAACGCCTAACTGTACACCATAACTTTTAAACTACATAAATTCTCACTGCAAAGCAATCAACATTTCAGCACAACACAGGAAAAACACCACTTAAAACAGCTGTTGTAACACCTAATGTCCTATATTCATGATAGCTGTTATTTCTGGCAACTACTCAGGTAACATTTCTTCCCTACATGCAACAATTTTAATATGCTATTTCCAGGTATAGTTCATTAATTTACCACCACACAAAAGGAAGAATTATATGTTATCAATTCATTGGCTAACAGTGAAAAACTGAAAACAAACAGCGTGAAACTGAAATCACTCTACTGGTTTAGTCATACAAAACCACATTGGAAAAAATTAATAGTACAACACAATGACAACTGGCCGAAACTAAATCATTAGTGAAAAGCAGATACAGCTGAAGAGGCCAGGTAAAGGGTTCTTTGTGAAATGAAGGTCAAACATTACAAAATAAAGAACAGGCTTTGTATTCATGAAGACAAGCAGTCTGATTGTACACATCACCAAAAATGAGCCTATGGTCTTAGCGCTGGTTTCAAAAATGGAATTCGAGGTTCCAAGCTGTGTCTGACGTAGGAGCCCGGAATATATTACCATAGTCAAGAAGGAAATCACACCCAAACCAGAGAACAGCTTGTATTATGTATACTTTACTACAACAATAAATCTGAACTTTAATCATTAAAGAGTTGCGTCCACATCCTCTTACTTCAAGAGTTCAGAATATTCCATAAGACATTGTAGTTTCCAGGCTGTAATGCTGCTTATATAATTCAGCTGACAATACAGGTTCAATCAAACTTTTTAAAATTATCGGTATGTTCACTGGTCCTGAACTACGCGGTGCAGTTTTCATCACCTGACCTAATCCCAAAAGCAGTCAAAATTATCTACATCAACTACTTTCTGCGATACTTTCTCAGTTATTAATATGAAACACATAACACAGCACAGGGACATTATCCAATCCCAGTTAAGCAAGCAATGGTTATGTACCTTACAAGATACAGTTAATGAACAGATCAAGTAAGTCTACAAGTACACAATGTTTATACTCCTGCAATTTGTTTCCAAAGAATGAGAGGTATAATTTTATAGACTGCCAACACAAAGTAACTGTCACAGACTTTTTAACCATTCCCAGCTACTTATCACAAAACAGGCCCTTGAGAAATTTTTACAATATATATAAAACACCAGAATTAGCCTGAAAAAATTCCAGCATGCCATTCAACTACATTTTCCCCATTATTACACACACATGACACCCAGTAAGAGAAATCTCTCTTTTCTTGAATAAGCTGTCAAAACAGAACACAAATTAAACTACAGAACACGCATACAGCGTACATATACATAGAAAACTGATCTGAATTGAGAGGGCTGATGGTCTAAAGCTGTGCATCACAGTCTGAAGACTTAACAAATGCGTTAACAAGTTACTGTCAGATGTCAAGTAACTTAACAACATTAAAATTTAATGTAACTTTCAACTTTTAACACATCTTGCAACCCTGAAGGCACCAATTCCATACTTTCCACTACTTCTGCGACATGCAAGCAATTAACCAGGAAGTTAGCATGCTATAACCTTAGCACACCAAATGTACCTGTTTTGTAGATTTCATCAAGTTTGCCTGCTACTTTCTCATCCAAACCATACTCCACAAGTTTTGCATAGTCTTCTGTCCTATCTATTTTGGTGTCTTGTTCTTGTTTCGCATTAGACTTTTCTTCCATTGAAACTTCTCCATTGCCTTCCGCCATAGCTAAGAAACAAAATGTTGGTGTATTAAACAATAACCCACAACTTAACTTCCAATATTACCTAACTCCATTTACTATAAAGAAAAACCTCTTCTGCATAATACAAGGTCAAGTGGTACAATCGGTACCTGGCTAAAAAACAGCACTGCATACAGCACACCACTTTAATAACAAATCTTTTGTTAATTTGTAAGTACTTATGAACGAAAAGAACCCGCACACCTATAATTACAGAATCCCGCAGACTTCCAACACATACAAATGTGACGTGGACCAAGAACTCATTCACACACACAAACCATGCACCTGTTTAGTAGTGTGCTTTGCCCAACACACAAGCCATCAGCCATCCTGGCACACAGTTCACTAAGCCATATGAGACATGAGGGTGGGGGGGGAACAATTTTTTTAAAAAATGTATGCAGCAGGTTTGTGGACAAACAGCAGTCATGGTCTATTAACAGAAACATCTAATTCAAAGATGATCTGCATCTTGATATACTCAGTGAACAGAGTAGAATAAAACTGTAAATGCCAGGAAACAAGACAAAAATACACTGCACGAGTGCGGCAATTCTGTACTGTGGGGAACTTGTCACAACCAACCACCTTCATCATATCAACAACAGGGTGTACCTGAGTTTGCTAAAATAAACGTCAGTTAATAATTGGAATCTGGGTTCACATGCTTGAGAAGTGGCAAGGTGGATATAATGAATGAGGATGGAGGATAACTGAGGAAAAAATATGACGGCCATACAACAGTAATAGGTACAGAATGTAAGATGAGAACCTTAAATTGGTAGTGTGGACAGATGCCCGCAGGAACAAAGAAACAGACCTTTGCTCCAGGTCGGTCTAGTACAATCACAAACTACAAAACACATGCAATAATTCTATGCATATTTGCTACATTTTTTAGGTTTCACAGTTTTTGAATCAAACACAATTGATCAGATGCAGGCATTTCCCTACTTCACTCAAGTTTTACCCAATCTGGACTTGTAAGACATAATCATGGGCATTTCCCCTAACCACACTGTACACCAATCATATTAAACAGTTGAGCCAAATGCCAGACAAATGAACTGCTTATTCTGACATGTCTCCCTTCATAAAAATGTCACAGTGGAACTCGTAAAGGTACTGCTTACGCAGTAACAAGAACTTGTCTTCTGAAACATTATGTCGACTGGTAAACACATTTCAGGGGTTTCTGATCATGTACATTGCCACGAAGTCCAACACGAGTGACTTCTTGGACTGCTTTAAAACAGGAGATAACATGACTTACTATTTACCAATCAACCACCATCAACAAAGACTTCAGCTCCAAGTACAACACGTCTCACTGGCAAAATGGGCTATATGGCACTTCTACCACCACCAAACCACTGTCTTCACCTAATGAAACACCATGCAGTTATGTGGTAGGGAACAAGACCCTCAGGTTTCTGTTACTTGTCTTTGACACTGCTCCATCTGTTGTGGGTATATTGGGAAAGCATCATGATACAGCAACTTAAATGATCTGACAGACAACATGGTGGACTTCTCACAACAAACCTTGCACATGGCTTCGCTTACAGCACACCTGAATCACGCTCACAATTTTGAAGTACATCCATTACAGGCAACACATCTACAAATCTACTGACATGGTTTTTAAAATAAAAAGGCACTTTGTGGATAATTGGTAAACAGTATTTTCACTCATTGTATTGCGTGAAGCAAAACACTGAGGTATGCTAATACCAGACCTATGCAAGATGACCCTGATTATTCTCTTGAGTTAATTATTAGTCACAATATACAGAATACAGCTGAAGGCATTCAACATGCAAGCATCATCAGAATACACAAATTTGCTAATATGTATAGGCCCTCTGGGTTCATGTAGTCTCCTAAACCATTCACAAACAGGTTATAATGACCATGCTGACAATCCTGTTCGATGGCAAACAGTCTGTAATGAACTTTCTGGTAGTGATTTGTACTGTAATGGCCTTTAAGTCCTGAATGTTATCGTACAAATATACAGTGATAACAGCTGCTTGTGAACATTGAATAGTTAATTACCAACAGGCCTACATGCTCTTCTGGGCCACCTACCCACTAATCTGTCACAAACTGATTTCTGAGCAGCAGATATAAAAGAACACATTTAAGCTGCATCGCAAATAGAATTGGCGTTTGTTGTACAGCAGCCACCAATTCCGCATGAAAACCACAACTCTGTTAAGCACTGAGTTCCACAGTGTGTTGCCAATTCCAAGAGGCACTAACTGTAAAATTGTGTATCACGTATGCAACATACACAGTACACGAACTCCAAAACATGCGTATTATCACCCAGCATCATTCCACATAGTCTGAAAAAATAAATCAAATCGCACGCTCATCCCTGTTATACTACGTAACAACCTAATCGCTAACGAACGCACATATCAGAACAAATACAAAATCCCATGTAAGACAAAAGAATGAAAATGCAATTACACCTGCTAAAAGCAAAAATTTATGAACGCTCCTTTGCAAATAACGTTTACACGACGTGGAAGTTCATGTGACGTTCAGGTACACCCTACAGCACAAACAAGGGCAGCTGAAATTAAAAAAAAAACTTAAAAAACGATGGGCATAATTGGTGGAATTAACTCATTCATTTGAAAAACGCCTTAGTATTGCAACAAAATGCATGGCATACTTGTAAAGCAAATATCACATTCTCCAAACAGCAAATAACCATGCACAATTTTCTTTATACCGTAAAATTCATCCGTAAGAATAACATTTTATGGCACACTCCGGTATAAGAAAATTATCCTCAATGCCAATGTAAACATTAGCAACACGCCAAGTCCCCACTCTAAACCAACAGGCGATTACGACGCCGATCTACCTTCCATCAATTACTCCAATACAATTCTAATATCAGCGGGTCAACTTACAAGAAAACTAAACAATGAAAATCCAAACACGGGCGCTAACGCACCCGTTACAAACAACTGTAACCTTTCACTACGGCACTTCACCGGCCGGCACAGCCAGTATGCATACAATAAAAACTTCTACCTACTAACTCTTTAATCCTTTAACACCACATAAACATCACACACTACAATACACGTGACCTCCGAATCCTCCAGACCTATTTACATACTTCCACAATCACTACACAGCACCAAGTACTACAAATATAAATAAAACTTTTACCTTCCAAATTTAATACACAGGACCGTTCCGAGTGTGAAATGGCGGCAGACAACGTCAACGTGATCGCGTTTGTGAGGGGTTTACACAACGACGCGCAAGGATATTCTCCAACCCAGCGTTCAAATGACCAGAAGGCTTGCTCTTACTACAACGCAACAAATGTGATTGGCCGTAGGTGGAATGGAGTAATCCATACGAAACGCATAATACCACTCAAACGCATATTTTAAGTTAGTAGTGCAAATATTTAATTCCTACTAAACTATTTTTCTCTCTCTAAATTCAATTAATCGGTATTTATTAATGTCGCAATATACAAATATATTTCAAACATTTGTGTACAGTGAGAACAATAATAAGTGAACTTTACACCTAAAATAAAGTATATACTATATATTGCGCCCGAAATATTCGATTTTGGAAAACGGTAGGTTAGTCATTTTATTTCTGAAAGCAAACTTTAAGCCCATCATCGATTTGGCCGGTATGTTAATGGGCGTGGCAATAAAATTAAATTCTTCACGCGGGAAATGAAATTTAAAAATTGCAGCGCAAGATTTACCCACGCTACGCGTAGTCTACGAGTAGCGACCTCCCCAGACTAATTCGTGATGCGTAAGTTATATCCATTCCTGTGCGAAAACGTGTGGGGAGTGAGTCCATCACACAAAGCAAGTTCAACCAGTGTACTATTGCGGGATCGGCGTGAAATATATGCACAATGGTAGAGGTATATAAGTTGCATTTGAAGGCCCACACATGGCTGCTGTTTCAGTCTGATGTCAATACAACACACGGAAAATTCATTTTGAGCATTTACACTCTTCATGTAGGATGCTTATTGAATGTGTCTTTAATTTGAAGTACATTGTATTTATACTTCATACGTTTTCAATTAATAACGTATTCGGTACAATGCATGTAACCGTATAATTTTGATTTTATTCTAACGTAATTCTGTAATATATCTGCTTGCCTAGTCTCACCGAAACATGGATAGAACCGAATTGTGTTCGTATGCACCAGTAATTCGTACCATGGATCAGAGTAGATTCGTACGGTTACACGCACAGATTAATACATAGTACAATAGTTGCGTGAAGGGTCCAATAAACATAAGATTCACATAGTACAATAAAATGTAACTCATCTGTGGGTTACTCCCATTTACTGTTCCACCCCGTGGAAAAGCGCCCTTTTTTGTTTCTGTTAGCACGGATCAGATGTGTTAAGTTTGTAGTAAGACATACCGGCGTGTTATAAATAGGCAGGGTTCCTAAAGCAAGGACTGAAAATAAGCGTGAGTTAATGCCTTAATGTGTTACATTTCGTTGTGTATATCCTCATACCAGTCATAAAATTTGTTCACGAGATACACCATTATCGCGTCTCAGTGCCATAGTATTGATGATGTTTTGCATCTTGAACATTTCTCTGTCTTAGTCAATTAATGCTACTTATACATCATGACTTTACGCCTATAAAAAATGTGTAGCCATATTTAAAAGTACACAAATGTCAAGTTAAAACATTATACCTTATACCAACCGTTATTTTTCTGTGTCTGTATAATATGACAATTCTGTAGCCGCACTGGAATATTGATGTGGGGCGCCGATATACATTCTTCGTGCTCGGTAGATGTGCCACAAGTTTTTTGGGGGTGAATCTCTGTGTACTTGGTATAGCCACTAAGTGGCATAGTAGGTTACACAGCTACGATGTTAACACAGAGCATGGTATTCTTCATAAGAATGTAACATTTCACAGGTTTGCTCATGCAACAAGAGTGTTTCAGTCTTTTATGTAATACTCCCACAGGCTTGTTTGTGATGGAACTGAGAGAACCCAAAAGAAAGTGTCGAGTCCGGGTTTCTTTGCAACAGCCTTTCCCAGTACCGCCGGACAAAGCCCTTTGGCAAGTGTACACTGGAAAGTACATTGGAGACTGTGTTGTGGTAGAAACTCCTGATGAGATGATTGCTCTTCATAATATGGTAATCTGGATGTGTGTGGTTAAACTAGTTGTTAATGAAGTAGGTAAACAACTACGTGGAGCAGAGTTCTTTTTGAGAAACCAATAGTTTTGCAACTAGTCAAAAACTTCCCACATTTTATGGAACCCAAAGGTTCATTACTGAGTTCACAATAGTCAACTGCTTCTCTCTCCCCAGCCAGACTAAACCATTCTGTCTCCCCAGGTCCTGTTTATTAAATATCAATTTTAATATTATCCTTCCATATATGTCTGGGTGTTCCAAGTGGCCTCTTTCCATTAGGTTTTCATACGAAACCCCTGTATGCATGATTCCTAACCTCCATCCCTGCCGAATGCCATGCCCACCTCATCCTTCTTGATTAGATCACCTGAATAATCTCGTGTGAGTTGTACAGATTATGCAGTCTCCTGCCGTCCCCTATTACTCCATTCCTGTCAGGTTCACAAATCTTCCACAGTAACCTAGTCTTAATCATCGTCACCTTATGTTCTTCCATCAGTATTGGATACCAAGTTTCACGCTTATGTTAAATGAGAGGCAATATTATAGTTCTGTGTGCAGTAATCTTCATATATTTTTTGATAGCAAGCTGGAAGACAATACTTATTGGGAAAATGGAGATAGTTTAAGGTAGCAATATTAAGGGCATTTGAATATAATGACAGCTTTGAGGTTATTGAACACCATGATTAGCTTGTATCATTGTTGCTTCATATTTGGAAGATTTTAGGTCATATTCTTGGTTCATTGGCTGACCAATCCAAGTTTTCTGTGGTAATTCCCTTATTCCTCTGATCAAATGTTGGGGTAGTGTCTTGAATTAGATATCTTTATTCCACATCCATTTCATTTTATTAGGTATGGTGTTGACCAATCCGAGTTTTCTGTGGCAATTCCCATATTCCTCTGATCAAATGTTTGGATATTATCTTGAATTAGATATTTTTATTCCACATCCTTTTAATTTTATTAAGTAGAGTATTCTCATTCAGTGCATTGTGAACTTTGAATTTGGAAAGGTGTTATTAATACACCATTGATTCTAGAAATTCTTTGAGGTTATTTTTAGATAGAATGGAGAAGAGTTTCTGCCATGTTGTACCAACATAGCTTGTTGTTATTCCTGTTAATTCTCTTCCATCTCTGCAAATTTTATGAGAACACAGAAGTATACTGATTGGCACATGCAATCTATTCATTTATAGGGGTTTTTTGGAAAAGGATCATTGTCTCGAGGAAATCCAGAATTTGCTAAGGAAAGACAACAGATTCCACCATTCGTTCGCCATTGGCAGTGGGAACGCAGATGCAAATGGGCAAAACAAATGAAATCCATGATGCATGATATTGAAACAAAACAGCAAAATACTGTGAAAATTAGTTGTGAAGAAGATTGCAATAAGGAAGTTCAGATTACAAGTGAAACCACAGGGACTGTGCCAAACCAATCATATCTTGAGCCAAGAGCAAGTGTAATTCCAGACAGAAGGACTGAAGAGAAGAACTCAAAGAAGGCAGGTGGCATAACCAGTACAGTTCTGCAATGTGATGCAGTTAAAACAAACTGGATAGTTGAGAACACCAACAGTTCTGATGATAATAGTGTTAAAAGTACTTGTGGTGTGGTGAATACAGATGAACATGATTCTGCAGAAGTAAATCGAAGTAATACAGTTAAAAATCCAGCAAATGTAGACAAGATTTTTGACAACAAAACTAGTGAACATGAACAAAACAGTACAACAGAAATTAGTAACTTAAGTAATACTGATGAACAGAATAGAAATAGAAGTGCTGAATGTTGTATTCGTGAAGGAAATGCTACTATTGTTACATCTGAGAATTGCAGCACTGAAGAAGGTGATGTAGAAGAGTACAATCAATCGTTAGCTGACAGGAGTGAGAGAAGAATGTTGCTAGTTCTTCCTGAGAGTGACAGTGATTATGAAGGATATCTGAATAATGCCTGTCCAAGGTTGGAGGAAGAACAATTCCACGTTCGTGAAACTTTACATCTGACACTTGAAGAAGCCTTCTTCTTGAGTTTTGGTCTTGGTTGCCTGCAGGTTATTGATTTATTTGGAAATTGTCTGTCATTGGACGGAATGTGGCAGTTATTTTGCAAGTCTCAGAAAGACTTCATCCAAAAGTATGTCACATACCATTATTTTCGCTCTAAAGGATGGGTGGTGAAAACAGGAATCAAATTTGGTGGTGACTTCTGTAAGTTGAATTTTTGTATGAATTCTTTCATCTTTCTTGTAGACAGAGTATGGTATTAAAACAAGATTATGGTGTTGTAGACTGTGACACCATGTGGTGGGGTTGGTATCTACATTTTGAAGGAGCCTTATTTCTCATCTCCCATTCTGAAGATGGAGAGAGTATATTCCTGCCAGACTATGTGCCATCACATCTTAGAACACCATAATCTTAATACTGTATGCACTGCTGTAGCAAACTCAAATTGCACGTGCTAAAGTCACATTTCTCCTAATGCAGTAAAAAATGTATACCTGCTGCACACACTATGTACAGTGTGATATTTAGCAGGCTGGGGTGATTTAGTCATGGTACCAAAGTGTACTCATGTTGCAGTAGCACACTAAAGGAAAGTTCTGCATGCCACCTACATTTTAGACTACAGAAAATATCTTTCATGAAGGTAGGGTGTTGCTTGATAATTTATTCCTCAAAGGTATCTATTTACCATTCAACGTGGCATAACAACCCAGAAGACTTAAATATTTATCTACTTTACCCCAGGTCAAAACTCTTAAATTAAGTCACCCCTCATCACATGTTCGTGTATTTACCATGTTGTAATAACTGACTGTAGGAAATTAAAGTGTATGAAAGGATAGTCTTCAGTGTCATAAAGGTCATACCAAACTCAATGAAAACAAGTGACTTCATGAAGGAAAACAGGCTAAATATACTGTTACATGAACATCCTTTTGTATATGACTTGCATGTAACATATCTTTAATCCATTTATTATGATACTCCACTAGCTGTATTTTCTCACCTCTTATTATGCATGAAACCCAGATGTGTGTGACATAAATACAATTCGTGGCTTTATGTGATGCAGATATTGGGACCCAAGGGGTGTCACCACAAAGGACACATGACATCACACAGCAGCCAGTTTAAAAGACTCAGGCAGAATGAAGTGCTGTTGTACCAATCATTGGGTCCATTCACTTCAGCTGTTGTATACATCAGTCACACAGTTTTCCTATACTGGTGGAAATACCTGTCAGTAAACGTATTTGTTTTGACTTTCTCAAAGAACACTGTTGTCATCTTTATGTATGAAATTTGACCTTACCTTATCCTTCTTGTTACCAAATCTTTGTAGTGTTTCTTCTTCCATATTTTGCCTCTTTTCTGATTTTGGATTTTATCATTATTTCTCGTTGTTACACTAGAAATACCATTTCTGCTCCATATTTCAAAGTAAGATCTAAAATTTCACAATTCAAGGGTTTTTCTTCCAGAATCAAAACCCATGGGAGGGCATTATCTCAACCTGGAGAATTCCTATTAGAATGAAGATGTGAGCTTGGTTCCTGGCACTGGGACGATAACTTAGATGTTTTGTGAGAAAGTCTGAACAAGATTGCCATAATCTGTCTGTTGAACCTGTGTTAAGTTTAACAAGCCAACCTTGATATCATATTGGTTTGTAGCATAATGGAAGAATATCATATCACATTCAGAAAATAAATGCTCCTGTTTTTACAGTGTTGTATAAGCAAGGTCCTCCATTCTACCATGCCTCATACATTGTGCTGGTGGAGGTAATAGATAAGTCTACCCTGATGAGGATCCGTGGTCTTCAGAGAAGTCTGTCATGGACAAGGCTGATGGGGCTCAACAGAATTGGAGAGTCAGCAGGCAAGGTGAACAGATATGTGTATTTATATTTTATGCATATGGGCATGGTTTGGATCAGATGATGACTGTCCACACCAAGTTGTTACATTTGCTAGTATTAGCCATATGTGATTCTGATGAAAAGTGAAAAACTGAAGTTGGAGGCCAACTTACAATGTGATGGACCAAAATTGCTGCCCCCCACATCAAGTTCTTTTTTAAGGATTGTACCCTAGCAAATAATGTCATCTGTTTTTTTTTTTGGAACCTTTTTTCTGCTGAAAGCACATAATACTGAAAACTGAAACATTAGCAGTCTTGGACATTTGTTAATGAAGGTGAAATTTGTGACAGCATACTCATTTTACTGTTGCTTTGGAGGACATGACGGCCATGTACGTGTGTACAGTAATAGATATTTCAGAGTATTGTAACAATATGAACATTTTAGACAGGTGGCCCACATGTCATATTTACGTATATCCAGAGTTGCAGTTTTCTTTCCCATTTCAAAAACTAAGGTTCATAAATTTTGTTTTCACTGGCACGATGCTTCAAGATCGTGGCGCAATGTGAACTAAACAGTGCATGGGCTGATACAGTGAACAAGGGGATATATACCTCTCTCTTAACCAACGTACGTTTCAAAGGAAGTTTATGAGATTAAATATAGATTGAAACCCTACTAAGATATTTTTGAGGAAATTAAACATATTAGGCTTATTAAGAAAGAAAATTTTTAAAAGCGTAAAGCTGAAAGCATTCTTTTATTATATTCTGATATTGTGGAGTACATTTTTTTTTGTTGGCTTTCAATATATTTCCAACTCATAATGAAAAGTAAGTAAAAAAGCACTGTATACAATTTCAGGAGATACTATTCTGCCAAGTGATTTGGCCATCAGAGGCAAGTCCTGAGAGCATGGGGTTTCCTTCGATCCTCTCGAAGCTCCAGGTACACGAGGTGCTAATCAGAAGGTGGATATCATCACAAGAAAGGGAAGAGAGTGATGTGTCATGAAAATTGCCACATTTTATACTGAAAGTGAGTTAAGAGCTTCAGTAATTTCCATCTTGCTGATTGTTTCCTCCCAACCAAGTTCAATAAGCTCTACAGGATATCATATCATATATATATTATTTCAGGTTCTCTTGTGTATGGTGAAGACATTTATGTACTGTAAACAGGTGATATTTACAGATATAATCTTGGCTGGCAGGATTTTGTATTTTTTGGGAAACAGCTGATTATTATTATCAGTATACTGATACTCTGAACATTGTAAACCATGAAACTAACAGATAATTCAGGAACAACAAGAGGGAATATATGAAAGACAAAATGAATGAGCTTAAAGCAAACAAGAAGATAAAGAATATTAGAAACTTTAGTAAATGCATAAATTAATTTAATGCTTTGGTGCTTAAATTCAGGTACACACATTCAAGAGCGAGATGCTCAAAATGCTTAGCGTGACTGCATTAAATGGCCGTCCTTATGCAACTGTCATTTCAATCCTGGTTTTCTGCAGTCCCCACAGGCATTTAATTCCTGTGCCAAAGGGTTAAATGAGGACCACATAAGACAAACCATTCTTGCTGTTCAGTGTTCTGAACATCACGACACTGCATCACCAAAATATTATGCTCATCACCAAAGGACTATGGAGGTTGACCATTGAGAAATAAATGATGGCCTGCATGCTAGTTCCCACACCACCATATGTACCCAATACAAGACAACCCTAATGTTTAACACTACCTCCATTGTAGAATGTCCATCACATTCGTCTCCTTACACTTGCTGCCACTGTCAACTGCTTAACTCTCCTTTCACCATGCAGTCATTACAACCATCTACTGTGATGGATATACAACACTTTTTATAAAGTCCTCATATCACTTCTGGTGAGATGTACTGCAGTGTCATGATGATCCACGGTAAAAGTCACACTGGTCTTCTTGACTCTTCTCTCCCAAGAACCACTCACCACAGAATTTCATTTAGGTGGTCTTAAAGTGGCATATTCTCCACAATCCAACAAAACAGCCCACTATGGCTGTTTTCTCATGTTAAAAGAAAAAAAAAAGTTCACGAAAGGCAATTAATTGTATGATATGCTGTACAGAGGGAAATCAGTTATCTTTTGTGCAACTGTTTATTACTCTAACAGTCATACAAGAATTCACATGTTTCAACTGATAACCTTTATGCCATTAAGTTGAGCATTCCTTCAGTACAATACAAACTGGGGAACAAAATCCCTAAATTTTATATTTGTGGGTCCTCTGAATGGAACCTCCTTGATGTCACCCTTCTGGTACGTAAAATTTTGAGATGGCTTTTTTTTTTTAAATACAAGTAATAGAAGATTAAGTAGTTATGTGAGCATGTTTACAAAGACAGAAATCTGCTTCTGTTTATATTTCCAAATCTAAAAACTGTTCTTTTGAGAAAAGTCTTCCTGTGTAAAGGGTTCTTAGTGAAATCCTTGTGTTACTCCAGTACACTGAACTAAAACCTGTGTGGATTGTGACTCACAGTGAAGTGCAATAGAAATGTTCAAGGCATTGCCTGCCATCACATGAAATGCTCTAAGAGAAGAGTGATACAGGTTATGAGAAAAGACTCCATAGTTTTATGATGATCAGCTCAAGTAGGGATCAGATGGGCAGGGCATGTGTCACACATGGAACAGAAGAGAAATGTGTACAGAATTGTGGTGGTAAAAACTAATGGAAGGATGTGAACTGAATCGTCCAGTTCAGGATAGGGACCAGTGGGAGGCACATGTGAACATGAGTGCTGCGTAGATATTAGCTTCTCAAGAAGGCCTCTTCCATGGACTTAGTCAATTCTTATAGTAAGTTTTATTATAACGCAAGTTTATATTAAGAATGTACACACTACTCATATTGCTTTATTTACTATCATCCTGATGTTTCTTAAGGATACCAGTTCTTCTAAATTCACTCCGTTCATCCAGATATTCTTCTCTACAAATGTTTTTGAATTCTTCATCCTGGTACCATTTGTTCAGGCAGTCCTTAAGAACAGTGTTTTCCTTTCGACATGCCACAACCATGAAAACACTGGAACTCTTGCAGCATTTACTGAAAGCTGAAAGAGAATAGCAAATAATGAAGACTGCAATCATTACACACCTATGCATTTTAACAAAACAACATCTGAGAAGTAAACAAATCTTTTTTATGCCCAATCACTTTATGAAAGGGATGTGTACCTTGCTACTTGTCATCCTTGATTTTGTATGCATATCTGGACAACCAGAGGAGTAGGTTTGTTGAGCCCTGCATACAGTGCATGTGTGTGTGTGTATGTGCATGTATATGTAAACAATAAAGTAGTACACACTTGTAATTAAGTACAGTTTATAATGGCTGCAGTATGTATATTTGTGAGACTTACCATTTACTTCTTCACTACATTTTTCATCCCTGGCTTTATCTCTCATCTTCTTTGGAATTAAAATATCAATCTCAACCTTCCGTAATGACCTGTCCAGTGGATCGCCTGAGAACATGTTGAACATTTTCTTTAAAAAATATGCTGCAACTGCACTATAACATTGCCTCAGACTTCATATCAGGAGGCAGTGGCCTGATAAAGGGTTGCCGCAATAAAGAGGAGGAGGAAGAATTCATATAAAATATCTATGAGCATACCCTTGGGTGACCAACCTTGCAGAAGAAAATTCGTTATCTTATGTACAGCAATCCTGGTAAACATCATTTCATTGTTTAACAATTCATTACCAGACTTCTCAAACTTAATAACATTTACATCTTTTAAATTACACAATGCCTTACAAGGAAAGAATATGAAAACATATAATAAATCATTGGGGGGAGGGGAGGGGGGGAAGATTTGTCATTCCTCTCAATGCCTCATGAAGACAGCTCACTCCTATGACTCCTCTGTATTTGTGGCAGTAACATGGCACATCTCATCAGATGCTGTACTAGTTTCTCATGGAAATTCAGGAACAAGATCAGTTGTATGATGGAAAGTTGTTCCCACCCAAGTACTAACCAGTATGTGTGGGTTTCTTCCATAATTATAAATAACAAAATGTGTTGAAAAATGAATGCAGTAACTTACACTGATGATATAAATGTTAAACATCACTGCATAAGTATGATGCACTCTCAAAGAAGTTCCAGAGGGAGCATTTATAGGTATAATGAGGACCATAATATACCTGAAACTGTGACTTAACATTATCACACTGTTGATCAAATAATAGAATTCTTACACTCTTCCATGCTACACTAGACTGTACTACAGTGGGTAAAGGCAATGTTGCCCTGTCCACATCATTAAGGCATACAGAGGGATCAGTGTTAGATTTCCACTCATTCCTGACAGCAGCAGTAGACTAAGGTGAGAGGTGAACTTCACACTGACAACTTTACCCCCAGTGAAGAACCTTGGTACCCACAGATTAGAAGGATGGGCATGCTCCAAACCCTGCTGGACATTTTGGAGAAGAATTAAATCTCTTGCCCTAGACAAGCTTTGAACCCCAGACTGTCCAGCCCATAGCCTTGTCACAGCATTGAATACACTATCCTAGCTCCTGCACTGCAGTGGGTCAACCGTTTATTCAGTATGAAAATACCTGTTGTGGAACGTGGTTATCATGTCTGTTACTGACAACTGTCCCAGCCTACAGTGAAATTACCTTTAAGCCATAACCTGAAGACCTACTCTTTCTCCATGTCTGTACCCTATGTATGATAAATTCTTGCTGGTTTGTCACATCTAAATCATTTTTTATTATGTCCTTGTTTTATATGCTAAGTCTGCCTGCACGTGTGGCTCATTCAGTTGTGAAAAATGTTAAAGTATCTACACTGCTAATACTAATGTTCACTAACGGACATAATTCCAAGCCACTTCAGGTAGTTTACAACCTATTTTCCTAAGACACATTTATTTCCCTCCCATCGTCACATTGTTTAAAGTGGAAATTTCCAAGGGATTTGTCCATCAAAATTTGATCCATGTTACAGATAATGTGGCCAGACTAAGTGCACAAATCATATTTTACTGTATAACAAATACAGTATTTCTAATGTCATGTTTCTTGAATTAGTTGAAAGAGAATCCTAAGTCATTTACATCTTGATGGCATGGCAAACCACCTTGCAAGCTCTGACCTGCAGTAAGAGACCTACAAACCTGCTTTAAACATTTTAATCATAAAATTAATTACATGCTTATAATAACAATATTAGTGTAAATGGAGGATGAAATTTTCTAGACCCTGTACATGGTATTACAAGATCAAGCTATGCAACCAAGGCAGGGTGAGTTCAACTGTAACACAACATGCACTACAAAAGTATCTGATAAAAGAGCAGCAGTTCACACTTCCCCCCAGTGACAGATTGGTAAGTAGTACAGGACAGGAAATGTTAAAATAAACCGTAGAAATTCAATGTGAAGTGCAAAAGTACCTCTAGTAACAGACAGTTGACTGTATTATAATGTCCATTGTGTACAGAACAATTTGTCAATGGCGTGGACCTTCAAGATATGCCCATTCTGTAATTCCAAATTTGTAACTTGGCTAGTGTCAACAGTTTCACATTGAGCATGTCAAATGATTTGGCATTATACAGTTGAAATTTTGGTGTTTCATCGTCTCCCCAACACGTCCCAGGAAATAGTAAAAATGACAAAATTTAATTCATCTGTCGGGACTTTATAACGCTGAGTGCCACTGAATATGAACATCGTTATACTGACAACAGTATTACTGCTTAATTTCCACCACCCCTATTTTCGGGTCTGATGATTAGTCGTGGCCTATATTTCACTGACACTTCCAATGTTAGGTCGGGGTGTGGGGAGGTTATTTGTCACAAGTTCATGGCACCCTTTCTAGTTTTGAATTAGGCTACACTGGTGAATCATACACGCAGCGTTCGATAATATAAACAACATTCCCACACGTGTCGTAGAAGGTGGTCAAATACCGACATTTATTATGAGTTAAGTAATATCACCTAATCCATGTGGTCCGCTTCCGTATTTCCTCGCGCACACTTTCTCGTTTTCACTTGTTGCCTCCATGGCGTTCCATTGTCACTGATTATCGTAAGGCCACAGATTAACTAACATATACCCGTAGTTATATCATGGGTATAACATTTTGCATTCGTTCACCCACGTTCTTTAAGAGCACGGAATATGACATGCATATTTAAATCTCTCTTTTCCGCAGTTGTGTCTACGAAAGTCCAGATGGCATCGATGTCAATGCAACGACGATACACTTACAGCGTAAGACATTCGACCATAGTTCACTGGTGCAAAGCTGTGGATAGGGTTAATGGTGTAGGGCTCGCCTAATAGAAGCATTGCGTGTGTATGTAATGATTCATTATGAACAGAAAATAAATTGCAATGAAATAGTATTTGAGTAACCCTAACCATAGAAGGAAACGTACATTACGTGTTGAAATCAGTTACAGCATGTTCGGCAATAAATTATTGATACATTTTATCCTTTGCCGATGTTTCCCTATGATGGACAAACTGTGTACTGCCTTGTCTCATTACGATTTTTCTAACCATAGAAAATGGAGCGTTTCCCAGTAAGCTACACAGCGCCACTAAGTTACTATTTGCGTCTTCGCACTTACATAACCTAACAAATTGCGACAAATGCGAAGATACTGCTAGCTTCTGCGATACAAGTCATACAACTGCGGCGATATGTTTACTACTGAGGGATAAACAACTCAGTATGCTGTATCGTCATCAATTGTTTATTGGATCGTACAGTCAATATGTTTCGACCTGTTAACAGGTCTAAACATGTAGCCTGTATGATCCAATAAACAATTGTTGTGCTGACATATATTAGTGAATTTATTATACTTCATTAGAGCACTTCCTGATACCTCCTCTAAAATGAACAGGAGACAGTAATACAACCTTTGATTTCATATATAGCCCAATCTGCTGTCAGCACTCCTTCCTCTAGGTTTTAACACAAAGATATGTATATTTAATGTGCAGTTGTCAAGGCATGTAGTATTTGATGGCTATCTCAGCCATCGCCTTTTTTCCATATCCATTGCTGAACTAGTTACCATGGTTCTGACATAGGTTATTGAATGCCTCGCAAATTGTGTCTCATTTGCACCAAGAGCTAACAGTCTCATGTAATGAGCTCTGTTATGCGAGCGTAAGGTTGGCCCCATCATTCGGCAGCGTACCCCCTTTAGATTGTCATTTCACAATTGTGAATCTAGCTAATATATGTTTTGAAAGTATGGAAAAGTTAAAATATTTGGGAGTGACACAAAGTAAATTTGCATTCATACAGAAATTAAAAGTAAAAAGTAAAATTAACATAAAATTAAAATAAATTATACTTGGAGAATGCCTCCTACCATTCAGTGCACATCTTTAATCTTGCTGCTTGACATCTAAAATCATACAGGTTATAAGACATAGAACTATGATTTTGCCACCTGGTTTGTGAAGGTGAGAAACTTAAAGATTCTTATATTAAGGGAAAAATAAGCTGAGGGTAGCTGAAAATATGGTACCGAGTTAGATACTTGAGCCCAGGTAGCAGACACAGAATTAAGGGTGGAGAAACATAAGGGGCAACTTCTTGATTCAACCTCTCACCAAATTTTAGGATCAAACCTGAGAAACCAAATAGATGGGTGATTAAGTTCTTGTAAACATAATATCACATTTCTTTCAGATGCCAGACAGTTAAACAGATGCAACACACTGAAAGAAAAAAAAAAAAATGGGTATGACTACTTGAAACAGTTACATCTATAATGAACACAAGAATAAGAAATATTAAAAAGTAATGTTTTTTGGAGCATATCAACATTATAATTTTCATTTGTATTTATCCTGTGTCTTTGAAATCCTCAGAATTTGTAGTGGCCTTCGAGGCTCATATTCTGTGTTTTGTGTCATGACACTGCTGAGGCAGCCTCATCTGCCAGCATTTTAGAGCAATTGGTATACAGCAACTTAAATCCTTATATTTACAGAAGCAATCCATGGGACTTGCAAAGCCCCCTGGTCTGGTGGTAATTTAAGTCTCAACATGCAAAATTTAACCCTTTAAACACTGAGTTAAATCCCATCTGCCATCTTCTGGCATTATTAGGAGCTCACCATATTTTCCACATTAGTGGGTTAAGGGTTAAAGTTCTTGACATGAGTTATGAAGATCAATGGCTACTGGACTATCATGCTGTGCATGCCATAAAAGTGTAACCCCACCAGACGGAGGCCAGTAGTCAGCCTCATGCTACAGTTGCTTCACTCCTAGATAAAGCATCCATGAGACCCAATGAAGAGGGAGCTGGGTGGACCTCAGAACTGGTCTGGAGCTTTGGAGATCTGGAAAACCGCTTGCATCTGCCACGAAACAAACCACAATTCCTTAGCCATCCAGCCTGTTGCCTAGTCACTATATTATGATACCCAAAATGCACAAATTTACCAACATTTCAGAGGAACCTTCTACAATATTGATACACATATGAAAACATTCTGTACTGAATGTATTCAGTATGTATTTCAAAGGAACATAATTATGTTCACTTGAAATCTTCAAAATTTCCCAGTGGTTTGTTGAGGCACAAGTTTCCATCTTTAGGTGCCTTAGCAAAACTGTGAAAAGTGAATATGAGCTTCATCATGTCCATCCAGCTATCCACATGGAATGACTTGGCTCCCACTGAATGCATTTACATGAAAATTGATATTTGGGTATTTTTTGAAGATCTGTTGAGAAAGTTCAGGTCTCATTAAAAATAGGACAGGAATACGTGGTACTTTACAGGAAGATTAATACAGACTGTTCATCACATCTCATTCTGTTCCTCTAAGAATGAAATATTTCAGACAAGAGCTGTACAGAAAATCAAAACACATACTTTATGATCATTAAGGCGGAAAAATAATGTTGAGCAGGGCAGACCACAGTGGACAAAATGGCACATGCACATTGCATGCTGGATATCAAAGGCTACATACACACACACTCAGAATATGTATTGCTTACTACATTTTTCCACTGCAACAATGGTTGCATGAACACACCTCAATGTTGCATTATATGTACATTGCCTGTCTCCCTGTGTCCTGTGAAGATATAAGGCAGTAAGTTTCTTTCATGTTTGTATATTTCTACCAGATTACATGGTGTCACATCCTAGAAGACAGCAGACTGCTTAAGTACCAGCAGTTTGTCTTATACAGTGCTGAAAAAAAAAAAAAAAACTTCACGTTCCAAAAAACTAAAAAATTTGAAGTATAATGTGTATTATACTAAATTTTTCTCCAAATTACTCATGACAGAAGATACATTTAACACCCTGAGCCTGCCAAAAACAGTCTTCATAATACAATAGTAGCTCTTGCTTCCAGTACAAAGCATTCTGCCTTATGCCAATTATACAGTATAATTGGAAAGAAAGATTTTGAGGTTTGGAGACTCATTTAAGAAAAATATGTTAATAAAATGAAAGTTACATTAAAACATGTATAACAGAAATTAAAATCTGTATTGAGATTCCCGTTGACATCTGATAATATCACACATTGGTACTCACTAACTCCGGGACCCCTCCCTCCATACTGTAAAGTGAATGATAATGGCATTACAGCTAAATAAATGACTGACCAACAGATTTGTACTGTCTTGTACATCTATCATATCATTAGCTGAACTGCACAACTTGCAAATGCAGCCACAAATTCAATAGTGGGATTTGTTACATGAAAGCTGCACTACTAACTAAAAAACAAACATACACTATGATACATATTTTAAAATACTCTTTTTAAGTCCCACCACAACGTGGGTAAGCTTTAGGAGAAATCCTATCATGGATACTAAATTCCCTAAACATACAGATATGGTGATTTCTGTGCCTCCACACTACATGAAGAAGGCAAGGAGATAAGTCAGCATACATTCTTAATCTTCATGCTACATGTAGCTGACTGGCAGCAAAATGCCTCAGCCACTTTCAGGTAGGACATGTAATTCCAATTAGAGAGACACAAGAGACCATTTAGACACAACGACATAGGGGAAAATGAAAAAAACAATATCAGGAATTAATCTCCTGCCAAATGACTGCAGCTGAGCTGTTACATTCCCTCCTTGACATAATGTACACTGCTTTCTGTGCTTCCTGTAACACAACAACTATACATTTTTGCAGGAAATGTTGTGCGCCTGAGACTAAAGAAAGGAAAGTTTGATCCAGACTGTATATGCACAGCAGATCACAATGTTGTGATCTCCTGTGTCTGTGTTGTTACACAATAGAGTTTGAGACAAATATATGACAGAGGATAAAATTAGTAAACCTGCATAACATTTGTAGCTGTCTTCCCTTTGACCCTACAGGCTTGTCAAACGTACAGCCTGTAGGCCTTATGAAGTGAAACACATTTTGACATTCTAGCAACCTCCTTTTGAAAAAATGATAGCAGATCTTCTTGTGAAAGACTGAAAAAATTCTGACTCTCAAACCTGTCTCCCCATAGCATTCTTAAATTAAATACTTGTATTTATGACAATGATGGAAATTGTAATCTTCAGTCAGTGCTACCATCAGCAAATGTAGGAAGGAACGTAAGTGAAGGTACATGTCCTGAGAAGCATCAGTCTCACACACCATTCAAAATAACTTTGTAATTATGAAAATGTTCACTTTTATCATTTTTAAGTGACTGTAAATTTTATGGTCCAAGATTTCAGGCTTCTGCTCCAAAGATGAGAACTGCACTCTTCTGGGAAGTTACCACTCCATGCTGCATAATTTCTCATAAGAGCACAGATCTCATTCATGGTCCAATAAGTTAAGTTGGGGTTGGGGGGGTGAAAAACATGTTATTAATGTGATTAAGTTATTTTTGTGGCAAAACACACCCAAGAAATCACACATAAATACAAAGAGTTATATCCATACAGTTTTTTAAATTTACAATGAAGAATGACGAGGGAATGTAACACTGATACTGCAGCACGAGATATCAAGTTGGTTACTGAATTTTGACTGCAAACACCTGCCCTGTAGGAATGAAATGATCATATGAAGCTAACATTATTGTTCCTTATATCAGGGCAGATGACTACACCCCTAATGTACTTACATGCCTTTCTCAGACAGGACAACAGTAAGTTATTCATATGTCTGAGCTTCAAGCCTTGGGGGTGAAAAGGGTGCATGCAAGTGACAGGGATGAGCAATCAGATTATTGTCCAAGTTTATCCTAGCACGGTGGAGGCGGGGAAAAAAAATTACAGCCTTTAGTCATCCAGTCTGCAGCATGCTACTGAATGAACTATCAGAGCTAAATAGTTCTAAGTGTACTGCTTTAGCTGAGTCTTTGTGTGGGGGAAATAGTGTGTCTAACCTTCCGACTGAGCCAGCCAGGGAGATGACTGGATGATTTTACTCTTCCAAGGATTAGGACATGTACTTACTCAAGGAAATATTGCAATCCTTGTATTTTCAACAGGACAGAAGTGCCCATTAATATACTTACTGTAAAATGTAGCAGACTTATCTGTCACATTATGAATTTAAAATGTCATCTGTCAATACCACAACTCACAGGCAAATAAAATACAGGGCATTTCATAATGTACTCCAGGATTACAAAAATTTATTATAGGAAAACTGTAGGACATGTATTTATGAAACCTATACAGATAGAAGGAAAAAATCAAAAATTTTTTTGCCAGTAAGTTGTTTTTCATCGTAGTTCACATTTCTGCCTCTAGGCAATGTGAGTGTACGTCGTGAGAAAATGGCCGCTCTGGGGAGAAGTTGTTTTGTGTGCTGGAATATCACACGAGTAAGTCTGTGGTTATTGTGCAACGTGCATTTCGTGCAAACTACGCAAAGGACCCACCTACAGACAAGACCATTTGTGTGTGGTATAAACAATTTACTGAAACTGAGTGTCTGTGCAAGCGGAAATCAAGTGGTTGCCCATTAACCGCTGAAGATGACTTGAACAGGTTCGGGCCAGTTTTTTGCATAGTCTGAAGAAATCAACGGGAACTGCAGCTAAGGAGCTATCGATGTTGAAAACAACATTGTGGAGGGTTCTGCATAAGTGTTTGGTGTTTAAACCATACCGCGTCCAAATGGTAAAATTGTCAGATGAAGATCACAGGCGCCGGCTTGATTTCTGTTTACAGTTACAAGGCTTAATGAGTTCTGATGATCATTTCCTAGAAAAGGTACAGTTCAGTGACGAAGTGACATTCCACATCAGCAGTGCAGTAAATCGTCGCAGTGTCAGAATATGGGGATCTGAAAACCCACATGCCTATGTGGAGCATCAACGTGACTCTCCTAAAGTCAATGTGTTTTGTGCAGTCTCCAGTCAAAAAGTGTACAGTCCATTCTTTGCTGAAGAAACCGTTACTGGCATGACATATCTGGACATGTTGGAAGACATACCGATGTTCATATTCCAGCAAGACAGAAGTCCCGCCCACTTCCACTGTGAGGTTCATTAGTACCTGAACACAGTGTTACCAGGATGTTGGATAGGGTGTGTGTCTGGAAATGACCAATCACTGATGCCATGGCCCCCAAGGTCCCCTGACATTAAGCCCTGTAATTGTTTTCTTTGGGGATATGTCAAAGACCGGGTATTTGTCCCACCATTCCCATGTGACCTCGCCGACCAAAAGGCGCGATCATTGCAGCAGTGAAGAATATCGATGCACCCAAGTTGACGCGTGTGTGTGGCAAGAACTTGAATATCGTGTCGATGTGTGCCATGTCACCCGTGGTGCACACATCGAACATCTCTAGTTGTCAAAAAAATACTTTTTCAGTTTTCCTGTGGCTGTGAACAATTCCATTAAGGTAGGTCCTTTGGTTTTCTTGTTATAAATGTTTGTAATCGTGGAGAACATTACGACATGCCCTGTAGTTCATACAAACCAATGACTATTAATCCCATTATTCAAACTTCATCCCCTCAGAGAAAGTGGCAAGTGCTCTATGCTGTATTACCTATTTTACACTAGTCTTTTTTAATACAAAAGCTGGATTCCTTTAGACAAATTATGAACAGTAAATCCAGTATTGTTCCACAAACTGAATACATTACAAAACAAATATTCAAGAATCCTCTGTCATTGTCTTTGCAACAGGTTTCTTTTTCTTCCTAATACAACGGTAATGATCATCATAATAGTCATCATTTTCTTCTTCTTCTTCTTCTTTCTCCTCTTCTTCTTCATCATCATCATCGTCATCATCATCATCATTCATGCGGTACAAGTGTCTGTTTTTGTGTGCCATGAGGGTCACTAGCCTACTGAATTTAAAACCACAAATATCACATTTATATGATTCACTATTAGGTGGCCCCACATCCTGATCGCTATGATCTTTACCTTCAGTTGCAGCACCTTGTCTTAAAGAACTTGTCCTCAGTAACCCAGACAAAGGTCCAAATGATGATGAAAGTGTGCTTTTGGAAGTGCTTCCTCTACTACTGTCAACTTCATTATCATGAAATGAGTTGTCAGGAGTCTTTTTCACTGATGTTCTGCTATCAGAGACCATTGCCTCTGGTACCATGTTCTTACAGGTTTCTTTCCCTGAAGTCTGGTCCTCAGAGGTCTTTCTACTAGTTACTTGTTCTCCTGGTGATGATGAGTTAAATTCTTTGCTCTTGCACACATGGTTGTTGATACATCTCTTGGAAACAAAAGTACCTTCACAACAAGAGCAGGTGTAAACATTGCATATTCCTGGAATTCTGGTCAATACTGCATGCGGCACAAGTCCTTCCTCTGGATCACTTTCAACCACCTCTTCTTCAGGGCTATCACTGACATTTGTCATGTCTATTTCATCCAAGGCTGTGCCTGGAGGCTTATAAAGTACAAATACAACATCAGACTCAGCGCTTTCTGAATCATCATCCCTGCTTCCAACCTTGGACTTTGGGCCAGGTTTACGTGTCACTTTCTTTTTCAGTGTATTTGCATTCGCATGAGATCTGAGATTTATCACATTATCATTTATGTTTGCTGCCTTGGTCCTAACATGATGTTTTGGTTCAGATTTAATTGATTCTGCCCCATTTTTACTGCCATCTTCAGTCCTCACACATCCAAGTACAGATTTTACACAATTACTTTTACTTGCATGACGAGACCTTGAACGATGTTTTGAAGGCATTTTCCTTTTTCTGGACATCTGAACACTACTCGATGTGTTCTTATGTTTCCTGGATTCAGTTCTTGGAGTTTCAGTCCTCGTGTCAACTCCCATTTTCTCACTTACTCCTGAATCAGGAAACCTACAAAAACATTCAGAATTACTATACACAAGCACGCCATACCCGCACACACCAACAATAGATAAACTTTTAAGCAATACTCATAATCAACATACAACACCATACATGCCTGACTAATAATATAGTTGAGAATGACTTAAAGCATGAACAGCATGGTATTTTAAGTTATTCATTCCAATTATAGGTGAAACATGTGCATATAAGGCATGTAAAACTTTTGGTCCTGCAACTCAGAAAAAGAAATCTCTAAAACTAGTAATCTGGTAGAAAAAAAAAAAAGAGAATCTCTTCAGTACAAATTTCATAAAATCACATACACATGCAATACACAGTATTCCAGGTCATAAGGTCAATAGTGTGGGATCCAGTTCTAGAGATAATTCTCTTTCAGAAAGGCATATACTCATGGGTCCAATTCACAACAGTTACTGAGGTATGAGTAGTGACATTACATTGAATAAAGTACAAAAGAAAGAATAATGTGTATTTTCTGAGATTTCTTTTTCAATGTTCAATTACAGTTGCACATTTCAGTACTTATGAAAATCATTCCAGGGGCCTCTAACTGCTTAAGCAGATATTCTGACCTTTGTGACCTCAGAATGGGTAACCTTATAAAGCAATGTGACAGCACTGAGAATTCCAAGAAGTAATTCTCTCTGTGCATACACCTTGGTTTTCATGTAATCTGACATAGGGTGATCTAACAGGTTCAGATATTATAAGCATGGTGGCCAATTCTCTGTATTGCCTTCACCTATCAATTGTTTAGGGAACTGCTGTGCCAGCTGACAATCCAAATGAAATCAGCAGGTGCTCCATGAAGCTGGTACTATATCTGATAGTTTGTACAGAATGTTATCTAAGAGTACACTCCATGCAACAAAAATCAATCTCTAATACAGACTAAGACACATAAGATAAGCAGCTGCTCAGGGATCCTGAATATCATATTACAGAAGACAGATCTCAAAAAGAACCTTGTAAAGAGCTAACATTCTACCGTCATTTTGTGCACAAGTAAGATGTACATTTTAAGAAATAAAACACTTGTAAAGAATGCTTTCTTGTAGGAGATCTGAAATCACTTTCAGACATAGAATGTGACAGAACAAAAAAATCATGGAAAAGTAACAGGAATATCTGTTTTCCTAACACTTCTAGCCTTGCCATCATAGAATATACTAACTTTTGATACAAACAGATAAAATAACTGACAGCAAGCGTGTGCATGTGTGAATATATGAGTAACACATGAGTGGGTGGTCATTGATATTAATCTGGGCTTTTCTTATAATCAGGCAGATACAGTGATGTCTACTTACAAGATATCTAACACAAATAACTTTAGTGAAGAAAAGGCAGAGAAAAGGCACACACAGATAAACAGGAAAATTAAAAATGATTTGAATTATGAAGCCTCCTGTATGTGTACATCACTTCAGGCCTACAGAACATTTTTAAGTTTCATTTATGATGCACAACATATGAGGAATTTCACTGCAGGGTCAAGATATCTAGAGATTGAGATTTTCCTTGGTTTTCCAAACAAAAGCTAGGATAATACCTCCAAATATGCCATGACCACTTCACAGCATTTTAAATTCATTATTCACCATTACAGTTCCATTTGACACTTACAACACTATATTGTTAAAAGCACGTAATATAAGAGCTCAGCCAAAAATCCACATACCCCACATCATTATCATCTGAAGTGCTTTCCGCGTCTGCTGCCACTGGCTCTTCTTGTAGATAGTTATTGCCCAGATCAGAGTTAACAAACACTGTGTCTAAAAGAGGATCTGTTGCAGAAAGAGGGTCTTGTGTTACTGAAGTATGCTGCATATTGTTGGCTTGTACTTGTGTACATGGTGCTGGTGCTGTTGATGGTAACAATTGTGGTGGTCCTGTTGAAAACATATCTTGACTTTCTTGTTTGATTTGTGGTGACAGTGGTGGTGGTGGTGTTGACACTGGCTCATCTCTTTTTTCTTCCTCAATTCGTTCACGCTTGATATGCTCATCTTGCTGTGACTACAAATGAACGGTACAGTGAAAACTACACAGAATAGTGACTATTCCTGTGTACTAGAGTAGAACATATATGATGATGTTATGTTGCTGAATTTGTTGTGTTTAGGCTTCGTAAACCCAACAATATACAAAATCACAACATAAAGGAAATAATGGTAATAATAAGCCCAATTTACTAGAGAAATATAAAAGTGCATATAAATACAACTTTACATCACTAGCAACTACAGATATAGGGAATGATATTTCAAAATGTGGTCAAATAAAATGCAATATGTCGGTGGCCAATCTGATGCTGCCAAGGCAGACAGTGGTTTTATTGATGGAGAATAAAACTAAAGCTCCTACGCTTATTCAGAGTCAAAGTGGATGGCAGTTCAGTACTCCTCCATTAAGTGGGGGTTAAAGGAAAGGATCAAACTTCAATTTTCTGTATTTTTAAAGTGATTATGAAGGTATGCAGGCACAGAAGTGACAAGGGAGACATAATACCTACTGTTCTAAAGACTGGACTGGGGAAATCAGGCAAACTAAACTAACACAGTAAATTCTGCTCATAACAGGAAGGAATGTAAGCATTTTAGGCATGTTTGCAAAATTCAGATAAGCAACTATTAGCTTAGTCATGTCTGTCTATCCATTCATCTGCAATGGAACAACTGAACTCCTGCTGGACAAATTTTTTTTAAATTTGATGTTTATCTAACAAGTTGTGTGATAACAGTCACCATTTATTGGTCATAATTTACACTGGTTTAGGATCATTTTCAGGTGTAAAGTAATTTTCTGATAAAGAATGTTTCAGGGTAATCAAGGGTCCACTTCAGACATCTTTCACAACAGCAGCCAAATCATAACATTTTAGTCACTGGAAACTGTTTCTTACACAAATATCCAAAATAATACCACAGCAGCAATTGCTGATATTTTCAAACACATCACCAGCAAAATTCTTCTTAAATCAAATTTGTACCAAACATTCTGCCAGACCATGATACTCAAATGGGTTCCCTGACCAACAGAAAAGCAAAAACAAATTCCTCTTGATTCAATGTTATCAAAGAGTAATAAGACAAGCAATGTATATATCATGTAATAATGAGGCACATTCACGAAACCATTGTTGCTGTGGAAAAGCAATAAGTATTACATATTCTTAGTGTGTGAGTGTAGCCTTAGTTAACCAACATGCAATCTGCTTATGCCATATTATGTTAAGTGTGGCCTTTCCGGCTATATCAAATTTTTCCACATTATCTCATAAACGACACAATTTTCAAATAATAGTTACTGAACTTAAAATGTGTGTTTTGATTCTTTCTACTTCTGTCTGAAACATTTCTCATTCTAAGAAGAATAACAGTATTGTAATTTGTATGTGTATTTTTTTGTTACTAGTACGGGTTTCTTGGTTGTTGTTTACTTTTTATTTAGTTGGGTGTAAAATTTGGCTTGTTAGTATATGCGTATGTGCACGGTTACATTAGGTAATATGAGACTCTATGAGAAGAAAATTTCTATACTGATTGTAATTGCTGATCCAGGGATATTTATAAGGATAATCCGGTCTTATTTATGTACAATTAACAGTATAGCGGGTATAGCTACCTAATAACGGAATAATAAAAGTACATGTTATTCTTGTCAGATTTTAATAAAACATGAATTTTTTCTATGGATTTTGGAAAATACTCACATACCAAATTTCAACAGGCGGACAGATGAACAGACGGACAGAGATGATGAAGCTAACAGATGCTTTTCACAGTTCTGTGAATACGCCTAACAAGCAAGTAAAAGATCATTTAGTTCAAGTGTAACCTATAAAATTAAAACCAGGTGTTTTTCTATAGCAGTCCTAATGACAATACACTGAATACTACACATCTTCCATGCAACAGATATACATAAGAATATTTATTATTATTATTATTATTATTATTATACGATATGGATGTCTCTTGTCACAGGCCTTTTCTTCCTGGTACTTCTCTTGAACCAGCGGTGATCCCCACTGCTCAGGCTTCAAGCTTCACAC
>Ga0123355_10001533_pt1 | contig 32238 bp, 30 predicted proteins | sample TergutEmb28metaG_3_FD_89872 | JGI IMG/M metagenome (GOLD analysis project Ga0123355, IMG submission 89872) | Embiratermes neotenicus P1 segment gut microbial communities from Petit-Saut dam, French Guiana - Emb289 P1 | ecosystem: Host-associated > Arthropoda: Insects > Digestive system > Gut ...
CCTAATAAACTCAAAGTTACTTTCTCCATATGGAATTCTTAGCATGTTGTTCACCTCTACTTGGACGCTACTGTATCTATAATTATACATGACTTTTTCTTGTTTGAACAGTGACCATATCTATAAATTCTTTTTCGAATACTAGTAAATCAACATTACTACTCATCTTCTGCCTCTATTCTCGCAATTAGCTTAGGCGTCTCAAAAGATAGACGACCTAATTTTACATCGCGGATTTCTTTGATCAAAGTGTCGCATACACGGTCGTAGTCAATTTCTCCACCGGAAATCAAGAACTTCCTATTTTCACCGATGGCTGTTAAAACACTTACAGGATCGCCAGAATCAATCTGCTCCTCAGCAATTTTATAACGTTCCATCAGCAGTTCTTGATAGTGTTCTAGCAGATACTTAATGGCATGAATCGAAACATCATCAGTTGGTAAAATAGCGTCTTTAATCGCCCCCGTCAAGGCAAGTGACAAGCCGACATGCTGACTCTCAAATTTCGGCCACAACATCCCGGGTGTATCCAACAATTCAAGTTCAGCTGCAACCTTAATCCACTGTTGGGCTTTCGTTACTCCAGGGCGATTTGCTGCCTGTGCTGCCTTCCTTTTGGCAAGCGTATTTATTAGTGTCGACTTCCCTGAATTAGGGATACCGATAATCATCGCGCGAATTGGTCGTGGGCGCAACCCCTTAGCTTTTTCTTTTGCAAACTTTTCCACTAACATCTCTTTTGATCTGGTAAGAATTTTTTCCTTGGCACTACTGTGGAGCGAATCAATTGCAACTGCATTAAGTCCCTGCTTTTCAAATTCATCAAGCCATATTTTTGTAATTCGTGGATCAGCTAAGTCAGCCTTATTTAAAATAATAAGACGATTCTTCTGACCAACAATCTGTTTAATTAGTGGGTTTTGTGACGAGTAGGGAATTCTTGCATCTAAAATTTCATACACAATATCAACTAGTTTAATGCGCTCCTCAATTTGACGACGCGCTTTTTGCATGTGACCTGGGAACCAATGTATGTTTTTCACAAGCCTCACATCCTTTCTTACCTGTGCTAAAAAACATTGTACCATAAATCATCACAAAGTCAAAATGTGTATTGTGAAAAAAGCAAGCCTCACGGCTTGCTAATTGATTATCTAGATTCATTCCTAACATCAAGACTACGAATTTCATCAGTTTCATTATCTATGGTGACAGCTACTCGAGATCCTGAGGTGCCAAATGTATAAGTGGTCGACACTGAGCCTTCTTCTATTCTAGTCGGCTCTCCAAAGAAATCCAGTATTTCCTCAATGGTTGAATTTTCAGTAATACCACCAGCTATCTCAATTGGGAAACCAGCATCGCGACGTGAAAACTCAAGTTCAGTTACAAAAGTATTTGCGATAGGTTGTGCAATATCATCTAAATTCCAAACAGAAGTTTGTATGGTTTGATTGCCTCGACGAAGCGTAACACGCCCTCTACGACTTCTCGCATTCACCATTTCATTTATATCATCTTCAATTACCCAGTCATTCTCAACAAAGACAGCAATTGGCGCAGGCAGTTGGTATAGATCCCCATCGAAATTAACAATGAAGTCTTCCCAGTCATCACCTATACTTGTTGGAGCTTCATAAGCTTCCACCACCGCCGGCACATCGCCTTCAAAAGCAGGAGACTCTTCTCGTGCAAAATAATTTCTCATTCGAATTTGGTCTATTTGATCAGTTTCATTATCAATTCGAAACTCAATATCAGAGGTCGATCCAATATCGTAAGTCATGGTTGTCGTTCGATCAGATTCACGAATATCGCTAGGTTCTCCATGAGCAGCAATCAACTCATCTCTTGTTGAATTGATTGTAATGCCTCCCGGAAACATAATATCGATTCCACTATTCATATGACGAACTTCTACCTGAATTCTGCCCACATAACTCTCACTTAAAGGAAGTACATTTTCTGTCATGTTCAAAAAGGTAACCCTTATCATATAATCACCATTTCTAAGCTCGTTCCCTAGTGTATGTTGGTTAGGATTTAATGTAAATTCATCTAAATCTTCTCTATCGCCAACCCATCCTAAAGATCCTAGCTCAGAAAAATTGAATGGTAAGCTATAGATTTCACCATTCAAACTAAACATAAAGCTATATAAATCATCGCTAAGTCCATCTGGTGTCGCAACAGCAACTGGAGCTGGTTCTGTCTCTTCTTCGACAATCGGTTCTTCCTCCTCTTCAAGTTCTTCCTCCACCTCTGTTTCCTCAACAATTGAATCTTCCACTTCACCCTCTTCTGGTTCATCATCACCACATCCGGTCAAAAATCCAATACTTAAAACAAAAACAATAAATCCTATCAATAACTTCTTATCCATTTACATCACCTACCTTAGCATTTATTTATTGTGCTATTTCACAACTTGCATTATATAAGTGCAAATTATATCACATAAATGCATAAAAATCCATAGTTTTTCTCAAATTTATCGAAAAATGTATATTTTCATTAGATTTACATACATCGTCTTAGCAGGATGCAAAATCAAAAATCTAAAAAAAAAGCATTAGCCAGTCGACTAACACTATTCTTCGTCTTTTACAATAAATGGAGTTTCTTTAATTTCAGAAAATAGTGACTCTTTCACCTCAGCAAACGGTGGCTCTTTTTCTTCTGAAAACGGTGAGAATGGTGCTTCACTTAATACTGTAAACGGTGCTTCTACTTCTACAACATGTGGAGTGTCATCATCCTCTTCCTCTTCTTTTACAACAATAGATGTCATTTCATCTTGCTCGTTTAGAACAAAAGACGGTATTTCTTCTTGTTCTTTTACGACAATAGATGGCGCTTCTTCCTCAATTGCAAGAGGCTCTTCCGCAACAGGTGGTGCTTCTTCTTCAGTAAGCTGATCTTTGATCTCACTTAAACGACACGTTACTTCTTCAAATTTTTTCTGAACTTTTTCTTTTGATTCAGACCAGTCGAAATCTTCGATCATTTGTTTTGCATCATCTAATTTTTCTTTCAAAGCACATTTAGTATCATGATAATTAATATCTTTTAAATCAAAATCCTTCATTTTCTTTCGCAAATCATTAGTTTTCTTAATTAACTCATCTTGCAAACCTTTCCCTGTTTGAGGTGTCAATATAGCTGTTATTACTGCACCAATAAACATACCTGCTATAAATTTTTTCATCTTAATCTTCTCCCTTTTTCTTTTTATTTTTTTTATTTTTTTTCTTCTTACGTGTGAACCTTTCTCTCGCTGTTTTGAATGAGCTAACAATATCTGATATCCTTTTAATCTCGGCAATTTTGCTAACGACAACCATTTTAGTTACTTGAATATCTTCAACAATTTCGTTAACATTGGTCAATATTTCATCAAGTTGTCGAGCTGTTTTTTTAAACTCCCTTACCAAACCAACTATATAAATAGTGAGAACGATAAGAGAGATTGCTCCAACTGCCGCAATCAACTGCCAAGGCGTAAAAGTTAATGCAATTTCATTATCCATTTCCTAATCCCTCTCTTTCTGTATGCACACACATTGTATTTATTATTGTAAATTCATATACGCATGTTCATATTTCTCAATATCCCCCGCTCCCATGAATACTAGAATTCCATTTTCATACTGCTTTAATTTGCCAATATCATCTAATGTAACTAACTCAAAATCTTTATTCGCATCTAGCATGATATTGATATCAAAATTACTTACGTCTTCACGAGCAGAACCAAAAATTTCTGTTAGATACACATGATCAGCTAATCTTAGTGCATCAGCAAATTCCTGTGCAAATGTTGTTGTCCTTGAAAATGTATGGGGTTGAAAAATCGCTACAATATTTCGCGTTGCATATTTCTGCCTCGCTGCTTTTAATGTAGCTGCAATTTCTGTTGGATGATGTGCATAATCATCAATCATAATTTGATCATTTAGCTCACGCTCACTAAAGCGTCGCTTAACGCCCATAAACAGCGATAAATCTTTCGCAACGGATTTTGGGTTCATCCCTTCCGAGAAACAGACTGAAATCACCGCTAAGCTGTTTAACACCATGTGATCTCCAAAAAATGGAGTTTTGAAAGTATAATAGTAATGACCCCCGATCACAACATCAAACATCGTCCCTTCAGAATCTTTAATCACATTCCGTGCAATCACATCATTGTGATCTGAAAATCCGTATTTCAACGAATTATTCAAGTTCAATTTCTGCACAAATGGACAATCTCCCCACATAATAACCTGCTTCTTGCATTGGTCAGCAATACCTTGAAATGCTGAAATTACATCATCTACATCCTTAAAGTAATCTGGATGATCATGCTCAATATTAGTAATAATTAAATAATCTGGATGGTATGCTAAGAAATGACGGCGGTATTCGCAAGCTTCAAAAACAAAATACTTGCTATTAATAGCGCCTTTACCAGTACCATCACCAATAAGGTAGGTCGTCGGCTCGGCTAGGCGTAGTACATGTGACAACAAACCGGTAGTTGTTGTCTTACCATGGGTGCCTGTTATCGCAATTGAAACGAACCCACTTACCAATTTCCCCAGAAAATCATGATAACGGCTAACATGAGCGCCAACCATTTTTGCATTAATAACATCTGCATGATCATCATTAAAGGCATTTCCTACAATGACTTCCATGTCTGATTCAATCATTTGGGATCCAAATTCATGTAAAACAATCCCTTTAGCCTCAAGTTCCACTTGAGTAAACAGCATATCTTTAATATCAGATCCAGTAACCGAGTGCCCCATATCATATAGCACATTCGCAAGTGCACTCATCCCAGCACCCTTAATACCAACGAGGTAATACTTCCTCATAACTCCATTATTCCCTCCTTTACAACGCGACTCGTTAGAGTTCTTTACTCTAAGCCGAATGATGTTATTTTATCTAAAACCTTTCAATTCATCTTTAGTTATAAGAACATCTCTTTTCGATGCGGCTCCATTCGGTTTAGATATCCACCCTCTAGACTCCAGATGATCAACAAGCTTAGCAGCTCTATTATACCCCATATTTAACTTCCTTTGCAACAGTGAAACGGATGCTTTTTTCTCATCAATGAATATTTCCATCGCAGCGTGTTCTAGTGGATCTTCAAAACTAGTGTTGGTATCCTTTTGCTTACCTAATTCATACTCAGCAATTAAATACCTAGGTTTTGCTTGTTCTTTAACGGCACGCACAACACGAGCAACCTCATCATCACTAACAAATGCACCTTGTACACGACGAGTCTTATTGCCACTAACAGCTACCAACATATCACCTTGCCCGAGCAAATCTTCAGCACCATTACCATCTAAAATCACACGCGAATCAACAGCCCCCGCAACAGCAAATGCGATCCGAGTCGGAATATTAGACTTAATTGTTCCTGTAATTACATTAACAGTAGGACGTTGCGTCGCAACAATCAAATGGATACCTGCTGCCCGTGCTTTTTGAGTTAACCGCATAATTGCATCTTCCACATCGCTGGCAGCAATCATCATCAAATCAGCTAATTCATCGATAATAATTACAATATATGGCATGTTTTCACATGAATCTGCAAAATCATGTCTTTTCTTATTAAACGATTTAATATCACGCACTTTATTTTTTGCAAACAAATCGTACCGACGTTCCATTTCGTTAACAGCCCACGCAAGTGCCGTCGCTGCCCTCGCCTCATCAGTAATAACAGGTGTAACTAAGTGGGGAATATCATTGTAAGGAACCATTTCAACACGCTTCGGGTCAATCAGCATCAACCTGACAGCATCAGGCGTTGACTTATACAAAATACTCACAAGTAACGTATTAATACACACTGATTTTCCGGAACCAGTCTGTCCAGCAATCAAGCCATGAGGCATCGTTAAAATATCAATGTAAACCGCCTTTCCGGAAATATCCTCCCCAAGCCCAATGAATAAGGGACTTTCATGCAAAATAAACTCAGGTAGTGACAAAACATCCTTTAAACGAACAATCCGCCTTTTTTTGTTGGCAACCTCAATCCCAACGGTACTCTTCCCAGGGATTGCCTCAATGCGCAAATCATCGACTGATAAACTTAACTTTAAATCATCAGCCAATCCCTTAATCCGATTTATCTTCGTTCCCGGAAGCGGTTCAACTTCAAATTGCGTAACTGTAGCTCCTTGTACATAATTCCCCGTAACAGTAACAGCGACGCCAAAATTCGCAAACGCTAGCTCAATAAGTTCAATTTTCTCCTGAATCCATTCATTATCTTTGTTACTATGCAAAAGCCCTTCCTCAAGCAAATCTAAGGTTGGGATCTCATAATAAAAATCATTCGGGAAATTTTTTTCTCCATATTCAACTGGTGGATCGTTAGTCTTACCTTTCGAAGTAGCGGCATCAGAAGTCATCTGCTGAGATTTTTCTTTTACTTCAGTTGCAACTGATTCTACCTCATTGTTTGTGGACGGATCAATAATATCGGTTGTTAAACCAAGGGGTTCTTCTTCAATTTCGCAATCAGCTGAATTAGTTGTAGCAGGCTCGGAGGCGGCACGAGAAGACGCCTCAGGTTCTTTAAATGTAGCGAATTGCTCACTCAAAACTTCAGCAAGTGTTCGATCATACTGGGCATAAACATCGCTACCATCTAATCTAACACGTACCAGATTAGCATCTATTTCAAATTCGCCCTCCATGGTTGAAAACACAAGTCGGCCTTGAATCGGTATTTGGCTAGCAGCATCATCGGGACCGCTGGCTAATATTTTTGAAATATCAGATGTCATTGTAAAAGTTGCACTCGCCATAACCTCTTCAGTAATTACGATCGGCTCTTTTTGTCTATGAACTTTTCTGCTTTCATTATCATACACTCCATGAGCAATCATAACCTCTACATTACTATTTTTCTTGCGACCAGAAATTGGTGAGACGAACGGTTGTGACCTGAAAAAAGAGGTGGTCATCTCTGCCTCAGCTTGCTTTCTTCTTTGATCAGCTTTAGCTTCTTCAAGTGAATTACTACTATATGCTTTAGTGGATCTGTTAGCAATTAATTTCAAGCTTGAAGTTGTAGGGCTTGCATAAACACCTGGTTCTAACATCCTTGATTTATTTTTATCCTTCTTATCCATCACAAACACTCCGTAAAAACACTTACATTGTTTTTAATAAAAAAATATACCACATATTACCATATATTAAAGATGATTATACCACATTTTAAGTGATGAAACTAGTATAAACAACAAAAAACGAAACCACTTATGATGCTTATACTAATTCTTGTTTAAAACCTGTTCATAAAACGCTCTATAATCGTCGCCATTTCAACGATACCCCCTCCTACCGCGATATCCTCTTCTACGCCTGCCTCGCCCATCACTGATGCCTAGTGGCGTACCATTTGTTTTATCTAATAAATTAAGATATGATAAATAGACAATTTCGTTTACACCTTTTAGTTTCTTCCAAGCTATCCCTCCACGAGCTAAAAAAATCATAAAAAATATCGGTGGTAAAAATACGATTAATCCATAAACTAAATTGCCTCTAATAAATGCGCCTGTTCCATAGAAAAAAAGTGCATAAAAGTAAAATCCGATTGCATCAATGGCAAAAGCGATGGAAGCAACAACTAAAAGGTGGCGCTTCTTCCTAGAACCTAGATAAAGAATCAAATACAAACCTGGAATCATCATCGCTATCGGTACTGTCATCGCAACCATTTGGTCAATTCTTTCACTAACCCAAAAATGAGACAACCATTGAACACTAGGCGCTGTCCGTAGCAATGGCACCTCATTAATAAAAAGTTGCCAGCATGAATTAATAAAGGCTAAAACCATCAGCGGTATCATGATAAATCGAGAATTTTCAAACTGACGTACCAATTCTTTAGTTTCAATTATTTCTGATCGTGTCAATTCGCTAATGGCATTCCCTTGATAAATTATACTTCCTTCGGTAAATATTAAAATCTCCACTCCAGCATCACGATAAGTATCAATAATTGCTATTATATCCTGCTTTACCTTATCCTTACTCCAAAGAATTAAGCGATCAATTTTATTTGCAATCAGATAACTTGGTTCAGGTAAATCTTCAAAGTCCACCCTCCAGCTATTATCATTAGCCTCTACATGATCATCTATCGCCTCATCACGGTTGTAATCTAGTAAAAAAACAGGTGGTGCATCAAAGTTGATTTTTAAGTGTTTCAAAACACCAGCACTTGCTACTAAGGCGTCAATAATAGGTTGGTTTTTAACAACATCTTCTAATTCAGCATTTTTTGCTTCATTCATCCCATTATATAGTGGAACTGGACGAAAACCCTCGCTGGCTAAACCTAGTCCAACTTCAACACCAGTTTCGCTTGGCAAGTCAATAATTATCGCTGTTTTTTTGTTGTGTAGCTGTATGATTTTGCGCGGAATATTCGCTATCTTAGCAGTAAATGAAAACTCATCCACATTATCTGCATGGTCAAACAAGACGGGCTTAGCAAACCTTGTCCACTTATCCACCGCATCTGGCGCCCAAATTTGACACAACTCTTTATTCATCATCACACTCTCCCCCAATTATCACCGTATTTTATTCCCAGTTGATATATGATGGGTCAGCATAAATAGAATTATACCTTTTTTACTCTATTAAATCATTAATTAGCAACTACGACACAACAGATACACTCTGAATATTACAATTCTCAATCTTAAGTCCTAACACATGCATGTCTCTATCTGCAATGTCTATAGCGATTTGATTTATCTTATCTTTGGTTTGTGATAGATCTTCTAAAGACAGTCTACCAATGATTTCACGCATATTACTTGCTAAAGGTTCTTGTATAACTGCGATGATTTCTTCTGGATTCTTATTTAAAAAATACGTCATAGCTCGATCAATCATCGCTTTAGAGTCCATACAAATTCTGATTTTAATAATAGCTTCAACATTAACATTGACGAGATCATTCGTCGGCATAGTATTTGAACTGACAGGAACAATCACTTGATCCAAGTATAAACTATCTGTGCGTTCCAAAAATGGAATTCTTACCCCAGTGCGATCAATTAATATTCGTGGCTGTTTACGAATTCCAGAAATAATAACCGCTCTATCAGGCGGTGCTTTAATTATTCCAAAAATTAGAAATACAAGAAAGATGAAGACAATTGTTACGACTAGCATAATTTTAACCTCCAATTATTTCATGGCCTCTCGGAAGCTTTTTCACTACCTGAGTGAGCTGGGCGAGTATCACTATTTTGCGAAATTCGGGTTTTTGGGATACTGGGATGTGGTTTTTCCGCCAAAGCAAGCTGGGCGAGTATCACTATTTTGCGAAATTCGGGTTTTCGGGATACTGGGAAGCGGTTTTGCCGCCAAAGCGAACTTGGTGAGTATCACTATTTTGCGAAATTCGGGTTTTCGGGATACTGGGAAGCGGTTTTGCCGCCAAAACAAGCCGGGCGAGTATCACTATTTTGCGAAATACGGGTTTTTGGGATACTGGGAAGCGGTTTTGTCGCCAAAGCGAACTTGGTGAGTATCACTATTTCACCAAATTCGGGTTTTTGGGATACTGGGAAGCGGTTTTGCCGCCAAAGCGAGTTGGGCGAGTATCACTATTTTACGAAATCCGAGTTTTTGGGATACTGGGAAGCGATTTTGCCGCCAAAACAAGCCGGGCGAGTATCACTATTTTGCGAAATCCGACTTTTTGGGATACTGGGATGTGGTTTTGCCGCCAAAGTGAGCCGAGCAAATATCACTATTTTGCGAAATCCGACTTTTTGGGATACTGAGGTGTGGTTTTTTCCGCCAAAGCAAGCTGGGCGAGTATCACTATTTCACCAAATTCGGGTTTTGGGGATACAGAGAAGCTGTTTCGTCACCAGATTTACTCCAACTCCCGCAGCTCATCAAACTTTGCCTTCATTGTTGGGCTTTTCCGAACCAATTTCTTAACTGTCAACGCATCTGCTTTATTATTGGCAAGTCGTAAATTATTCTCCGAAGAAAGCAATGCATCTTTCGTTTTTTGCAACTGGTTCATTGTCTTATCAATCCCATCAATCGCTTCTTTAAATCTTCGACTCGCTAAATCATAATTACGCGCAAATCCTTTTCTAAAATCATCTAACTCTGCTTCAAAATTCGTAACATCAATATTTTGTTGTCTCATCAATTCCACTTGATTTTTATACTCAAGGGATTTTAAAGCCGCATTCCGCAAAAGCGTAATAATCGGAATAAAAAACTGTGGTCTAATAACATACATTTTCGGGTACGCATACGAAACATCAACAATCCCATTATTATAAAGCTCATTATCTTGCTCCAACATTGACACTATAATCGCATATTCACACCCCTTTTCATTGCGATCCTTATCCAATTTAGCAAAGAAATCCTCATTCTTCTTTTTCGTCGCCGTCATATCCGCCTCGTTTTTCATCTCAAACATAATCGAAATAACTTCCACATCATTACCATCAAACTCTCGGTAAATATAATCACCCTTTGTTCCAGCTGTCGCATCATTATCTTTTCCAAAAACCGCGGTGGGGAACGCTGTCATACGCAGCCGATTGAACTCAACCTCACAATGCTGCTCCAAACTCTCTCCCAAAAGTTTGATATTCTGCTTTGCCTTGAAATCCTTATAAAAGGCAACCTCATCCTCTTTTTGTTTCAATTGCAGCTCATATTTTTCCTTAAGCGCCGTTTTCTCCAGCGCATCTTCTTTTTCTTGCAAAGTCAACTGCGAATTCAGCTCGGCAATCGCACGTTCCTTATCCGCAAGCTTTTCAGTCATTTCTAAGTTCTTTTTACTTTCAACAGCTTCAACCTTATTCGTCAACTCTGCATTTGCTTCCTTCAACCCGTTTATCTGCTTTTGCATGGTTTCTTGGACATCTTTCGTTGCAAGCGCCTTCTCATTATCAAAATTCTCAATTTTGCTCTGCAGTTGCGAATTCAATTCGACAAGCGCACGTTCCTTGTCGGCAAGCTGCTTCGTCAACTCTAACTTATTTCTACTTTCAACATCCTTAGCATCAGCAACCAGCTTATCATTAGCGTCTTTTAACTCGTTGATCTGCTCCTGCATAGACGCCTGAACATCTTTCGTTGCAAGCTCTTTCTCGTTGTCGAAGTTCTCAATTTTACTCTGCAATTTCGAATTCAATTCGGCAATCGCACGTTCCTTATCCGCAAGCTTCTCAGTCAATTCTAAATTCTTTTTATTTTCAACATCTTTAACATCATTCATCAGCTTTTTATTAGCATCTTTTAACTCGTTGATCTGCTCTTGCATCGTAGCTTGGACATCCTTCGTAGCAAGCTCTTTCTCGCTGTCGAATTTATCAATTTTACTCTGCAACCCCGAAATCTCTAATTCTTTCTTAGCTAGTTCATCACTTAAAATATTTTTCGCTTTTACTCCTTCAAGTTCTAAATCTTTTTGATGCTTAGCTTCAGCCTGGGTAAGCTTTTCGCGAATTTCTTGATCAAACTCTTTCGAACGCACCTGATTTAAAATCTCAGCATAGCTGGCCTCATCAATTGTGAACGCCTTACTACAACCTGGACATATAATTTGGTTCATGTTGATAAACTCCTTTTTTATATTATTAAATTCTAACAACCAACGAGGCAATTAATACAATAAATATACACGCATTCGCGCCTCAATTAGCTTTATATTGATTTTGCCCCCATCTAACTCATGTCATAACTTTCATACATCCATGCTTCACTTTCTTGATATGCTTGATGAAATTCTATCAACACATCTAATATTTCATCATGGGTCACATCTGAAAAATAAGGTGAGATTAATAGCGCCGGTACTTCCCTCCAACCAGTTACTAATTTAGTAGCACCCTTTAATAACGAACCTGACGCACCTTCAACCAAAGTATCATCAATTGCAAAGACACCAACAAATTTCTGCTTGTGAACACCTACTCTTTGCGTCACAATTTCTACACGCTTAACATTAGACCATGTAATAAACTGCTCCTTCTTAGCCCTAGGATATACTTTAACACCTTCATTAGAAATCGACACAATTGGCTGCCATAAAACTCTGAAAAGAATCGTAAACAAGCCAACTCCACCAAAAAGCATAATAGAAATAACACCAATAACTCGGTTACGTACCTCGTCAGAATTTACCATCAATATACCACCGAACACAAATACAATCATACCAGCAAACCACGTTAGCATTCCGTCTGATGACCTTTTAAACACTACTTCCTCTTTATTCATTTCCAGATCCCTTTTTCTTAATTTTATGAGCTGTTATTATCGACAACTTACTTGCATTTACTGTAAACACCTCATTACAAGCTGTCGCATAAAAATTCTTTCCAACCCGCTCGATTGTTGTACTAGACCCACTAATCCGTTCTTTGCAATATTCTACTGCATCAATTTCTTCACATAAGCCAAGATTCCTTTTGATTCTAACAACTCCAAGTTCCGTCGTATGGAGTTTATCAAGGTTGCTTAATAATTCATTCATATAATCACACCCTCACACAGCGGATAGCCTGCCTTCGTCATCTTCACACGCACAATACTTTCAGCAAAATCAGCACCAACTGGAAACTTAATCTGTAAATAGTTACTTGCATGACCAAATCCATAACCATCCTTTACCTTCTCAACAATCACATCAAACACATCACCATCAAACTGCGCTGCATAAATTTCCCCCAGCTGCTCATTAACAGCAAGCATTTCACTAACACGCATGCCTTTAACATTTTCAGGAATCTGATGCAACATCTTAGCCGCTAACGTTCCGTTTCTAACTGAATAGGGAAATACATGTAACTCCGAAAAGCCAATTCGTTTCACTGCTGCGAGGCTCTGCGCAAACATTTCAGCTGTCTCGCCTGGGAATCCAACGATAATATCTGTAGTAATAGAAACTTTTGGTAGAGCTTTCCGGATTCTTTCGATATTATCTTCAAACTCAACAATATTGTATTTACGATTCATCGCTTTTAAAATCGCATCTGATCCACTCTGAAGTGGAATATGCAAGTGTTTAGCCACCTTATCAGATGCCAACACAGCCAGCACCTCATTTGTCAATTCTGCCACCTCAATTGATGAAATACGAAGCCGCATCAAGCCATCAATCTCAACTAGTTCCATCAGCAAATCAGCAAATGTATAATCGTCAAAATCTTCACCATACGCACCAGTATGAATTCCTGTTAATACAATTTCGACATGTCCATTTGCAACCAATTCCCGCGCTTGCTCAAGGACTCTTTCAGGCGCCTCAGAACGAACCCGCCCCCGTGCCCACGGAATTATACAAAAAGTACAAAAATTATTACAACCATCTTGAATTTTAAGGATACCTCGTTTGCGATTTTCAAATTTCGAAACCGCTAATGATTCAAATGCCCGTTCCTTTGTAATATCGCTAACAATATTAATCGGTTGACGTGACTTTTGAAACTCCTCAACAAGGGCAACCAATCCGTCACGACCACTTGTACCAAGCACAATATCAACACCTTCAATGGAGGTAGTAGCTTCAGGCTGCATCTGCGAAAAACATCCCATCACACAAACGACTGCATCCGGATTTTGCCGCACTGCCCGTCTAATAAATTGACGGCTTTTTCTATCGCCACTATTTGTAACCGAACATGTATTAATCACATAAACATCGGCAAAATCAGTAAAATTCACACGTTCATATCCGGCAGCAGAGAACTTCTCCCAAACCCCTTCTGATTCAAAATAGTTAACTTTACAACCAAGTGTATGAAATGCTACCCTCTTACTCATTAGCAATACCCTCTATCTCCAAAGCATACGAAATCGTCGACATTATATAAATCGGTGCTGTCTCCGTCCGCAAAATTCGCGGTCCTAGCCCAACCGCTTTAAACCCAGCCTTCATCAGCATACGGGCTTCCGACTCATCAATCCCACCCTCTGGTCCAACCAAAACCAGAACCCGTGTAGCTGGTTTAAATTCCCTAATCACATCAGCTAAAGTATGGCGACTATCAACAGCTGATCTCAGACATCCCTCATATGCAAACAAGCAAACATCATACTCACTTGCCATCTCCACTAAGCCCTTCAAATCAACAGGCATCTTAACATTGGGAACAACTTGCCTGTGCGATTGACGTGCAGCTTCTAATGCAATCCGCTGCCAACGCGCAACCTTCTTACTCGCCTTCTTCTCATCTATCTTCGCTACCGAACGCTTCATTGCAACTGCTACAAACTCACTCGCTCCACATTCAGTCGCTTTTTGCACCACCAAATCAAACTTATCTCCCTTCGTTATTCCCTGGGAAATCGTCACAAAAACCGGTAATTCGGCATTCTCTTCTTTAGTTTCGACAACCTTTACCTTTACTTCAAGCCTATTCAAATCAATAATTTCTGCTAAATAACTCCCCATCTCATATGTACAAAGTATTATTCGATCATTCACATTTGCACGCATCACATCGCGAATATGGTGCACATCATCACCAGTAATAATAGCTTGATCATCAGCAAAAAACTGCTCACTTTTAATAAAATAACGCTGCATCCCTAATTCCCCCTATTAATCAATGAAAACTGATTCTTTCAATTATACACGAAAATCCAAGAAAAAACTAGGCAAAACGTAATGTTTTCCTAGCTTTGTTCAGGTTGTTAAAATATTATTTTTTTATTTTTTTGATCGCAAATATAGCTGTTCCAATACCAGCTAAAGCGATACCAGCGATAGCCGTACTTGAAGTGGCAACACCAGTCTCTGGTAAAACGTTATTGCCGCCTCCACCGCCAGCTGCGTCATCATCTGATAAATCGCCGCCATCTGGCGTGCCACCGCCACCAGGTCTTTCACTGCCATTAGTGATAGGATCACATTCAATAGTAAGACCAAGAAGAGCTTCTATATTTTGGATTATAGAATCAAACTCATCACTAAGACCTGGGGCAACTGCTAACACATCCTCTACAGTTGCATCGCCATCACGGAGAGCAAAATAAATATTTTCGTACTCAGTAATTGCCTCCCATAGCGCAATAGGAACATTGTCTCGCAATTCGTAAAGTGTTCCAACAGTCATCTCAAAGTCACAATCCCGAACATTGATCACAACAACATCATCTCTAGAGTTATAACGAGTACCTATTGCTGCTATAAACAAATCTGCAAGAAAAACCAAATGATCCTGAGCTCTGTTATAAGAGCTTTCTAATGCGCCAGGAACTAGCCTCATAACGCTTCTCAGAGATCTAGTAACTGCTTCAAGGTCAATAGCGAATTCTTCTAACACTCTTATAGTTTCTTCAAAATCTAATCCGTCAGCATCTTCAATTAAATCAATAAATGCAAAGATGTAATTAGCAATTCTATCATGCTCATAAAAGTAATGTATCAATGTACTGATAAGTGGATGAGCTAGACTATCTATTAATTCGATAATAGTCGAGATTTCATCTAAACCTAAGATTAAAGCTTCAATTCGTGCAACTAATGCTTCAAATGCAGCACGTTGCTCCGCATTCCATTCATCTGCCTCCAAAGATAATACTTCTTCTAAATCAAAAACTAGTTCTTCAAAGTCAGTTGTGTTTGCAATCAAGCGTTCACGTGCATCTTCAAAGGTGATGCTAATGTTCTCAATTTCTTCAATAATTGCTTCAAACTCTGCTTCTAGCCTTACGTACTCTGCAACTAATTCCGCTAAACTATCTTTTAAAGCCTGAGGTTCATCCTCATCTTCAATGATATCATTAGCTATTAATACAAGAAATGATGCAATCTCAGCTACCCAACGGTTATCATCAATAAGATCCCAAAGCGCGTCTTCTTGCTCTGGATCCCATGCTTCTACTTCATCACGTTCTTCATCCTCTTCATCACACTCTTCAGGTTCTTCAACCTCGTATTCCTCTTCCTCTTCACCTTCGGCAGGTTCCTCATCAGTATCAGCTACATCTGTATTATCTTCTTCTGATTCTGAAACTTCAGCTTCTTCTGACTCTGAAACTTCGTCTGCTTCATATTCATCAGATTCTACCTCTTCTAAAGTTGGCTCCTCGTCGTATTCAACTGATACTTCCTCTGGTGCCTCATACTCATCTGCAAAAGCAATTCCTGATAATGTTGCATGCGCAATAAGTGCCATTGCAAAAAATACTGCTGTTATTCTTTTTATCATTTTTCCCCTACTCCTTTCGTTTTTGTCAAAATGAAATTGACTTCAATCAGTGTATAAGTATAACTTGATTTCAAGGCTTTATCAACAAATTTTTTCAGGCTTTTACATCTTATCTGCCGAAAAAATGAAAAATACACCCCTTAATAAATCTTACTACCTTCATTTATATAATTTGGCAGAATAATGATTAATTTTTTATAAAATTTTTTTTTAACTTTACGAAATAGCAACTAAAAACTAGGTAAACTGATGTTTACCTAGCTCTGTTTCAGGTTATTGTAAATTACTTTTTCTTTTTTTGATAACAAATATAGCTGTTCCAATACCAGCTAGAGCGATACCAGCAATAGCCGTACTTGATGTAGCAATACCAGTCTGTGGTAATACGCGATCGCCTTCACCATTTGGCTTACTACCATTTTCGTCGTCTTCATCGCTAGGCGGTCTACCGTTGCCTTGTCCTGGTCTGTCCTCACCTTCGATCGGCTCACAATCTATCGTAAGACCAAGAGTATCTTCAATATATTCAATTAAAGCGTCAAACTCTTCATTAAGAGCTGGGGTAACTGCTAAAACACCCTCTACAGTTGTGTAACCATCAAGAAAATCAAAATAAACATCTTCGTACTCATCAATTGCATCCCTTAGTGCAGGACGAACATTATCTCGTAATTCATAAAGAGCTCCAACAGTTAACTCAAAATCACAATCGTTAACATTGAGCACAACAACATCATCTCGAGAATTATAACGAGTTCCTGCTGCTGCTGCAAACAAATCTGCAAGGAAAAACAAATGATCTAAAGCGCTGTTATATGAGCTTTCTTGTGCACTTGGTGCTAATCTCATAGCGTTTCTCAGAAAATCAGTAAAATTTTCAAGGTCAGTGGCGAACTCTTCTAATACTTCCATAGTTTCCTCAAAATCTAATCCATCAACGTCTTCAATTAATGCAATAAATGCAGCAAAGTATTCTGCTGTATTATCATGCTCATAAAGGAAATACGATAGGATACTTCCAAGGGGATGAGCACCTACATTTTCTATAACTTCGTTAATATCCGCAACTTCTTCTTCACTTAAGAACAAAGCTTCAATTCGCGCAACTAATTCTTCAAACTCAGCACGTTGCTCAGCATTCCACTCATCTCCATCAAAAGGCAATACTTCTTCAAACTCTTCTATAAGATATTCAAAATCATTTGTATTTTCAGCCATGCGCTCACTAGCATCTTCAAACGTGATGCTAGAATTTTCAACTTCTTCAGTAATAGCTGCAAACTCAGCTTCTAACTCTTCGTACTCATCAACTAATACCTCTAAACTATCTTTTAAATCCTGAAGCGCATCCTCATCTTCAATGATAGCATTAGCTACAAGCACAAATGCTGATGCAATAGCAGCTGTCGCGCGGTTTTCATCAACAAGCTCCGCAAACGCATCTTCTTGCTCTGGTTCCCATGCCTCTACATCATTACACTCTTCATCTTCTTCATCGCATTCTTCTGCCTCTACTTCACACTCTTCATCTTCTTCATCGCATTCTTCTGCCTCTACTTCACACTCTTCATCTTCTTCATCACACTCTTCTGGCTCTTCTTCACCTTCAGCTTCTTCTCCATCAGTATTAACTTCTTCTGATTCCTCTACTAGGTCTGGATCATATTCGTTAGAACCTACCCCTTCTGCTAAAGTTGAACCTTCTTCGTATTCAACTGCTACTTCATCAGGTGCCTCATACTCATCCGCAAAAGCAATTCCTGAAGATACTGCATGCACTACAAGTGCAAATGTAAAAAATAATGCTGTTAATTTTTTTAACATGTTTCCCTTACTCCCTTCTTTTTTACCTTAAGGCAGAATTGCCTTTAATTACTAATGTAACTTTTAATTACTAATGTAACTTGTATTAAGTATAACTTGATTTCGAGATTACGTCAACAAAATCTGCAAGTTTTTACAAGTTTCTGCCGAAAATGCTAAAAATCTACACCCTAAATAATGTTGATACCTCCATTTTTATAATTTAGCAACCTAGATATCATATTTTAAAATTTTTTTCAATTTTTTTTAAAATTTACAGCTAAAACAACCAAAAATCAATGCAAATTCACGTTAAAAAGGCGATAGATATCGACATAAAATGTATTAAAATCTTAAAAAACATTGCAATTAATAAAGATTCATGCTATAATCTTTTCTAGTGGACAGGTGTACCCCCCTAATCGCCTGTCCATTAGAGCCACTAGGACACCCCCCAATCCTAGCTGGGCTCGTTTTTTATTATATTAATTAAGCCGCTAGATTAAGCAAATTGCACAATCTAACGGCTTTTTTGTTTTTTACTAAATTCATTTACTTAAATAGTATCAATTTAGGTAGTGTGGACACTCCCTTGGTAAGTCCATTTCTGATGATGAATCATTATTAATACACTGCTACATTTCCATCACATCTTGATTCTGTTGCCCCTGCCAAAACACCACTTTCTAGGTCACGCCAGATGATTTGTCCTCGACCAAAAAAGCCTGATTCAAGTGTTACTTTAATTTCATGACCGCGTGCAACAAGCTCATTCGCAATATGAGTAGGAAAGCTTTTCTCAACTTCTACCTTTTTACCTTCTATCCAATTAAATCTAGGTGCATCTAATGCCATTTGTGGATTCAGGGCAAAGTCAATCGTATTCATGATCACTTGAACATGTCCCTGTGGTTGCATATACCCACCCATAACACCAAATGGACCTACAGTTTGAGGGCTTGTTAAAAAACCTGGGATAATTGTATGATAGGTTTTCTTACCACCAGCGAGTGCATTTGCATGGGTAGGATCAAGACTAAAGTCAGAGCCACGATTTTGCATTGTAATTCCGGTATTTGGTATGACAATACCCGATCCAAATCCCATGTAGTTACTTTGAATATAGGAAACCATATTCCCTTCAGAATCAGCTGTGCATAAATAAACTGTGCCTCCTTTTGCTAGATCACATTTTTCTGGATCTGCAGCATGAGAATTGATTTCACTTGCTGAAGTTTTAGCAAATTCAGCACTCATTAAGTATTCTATTTTGTTCGTATCGATGGACATTGGATCACTAATCACTTTTTTTCCAGCTGTAAAAGCGATTTTTAAGGCTTCAATTTGTTTATGAACGGTATCTGCTTGCTCGCGGGTTGTAAAAGAAAATTCTTTTAAAATATTCAAAGCTGAAAGTGCTATCACTCCTTGCCCATTTGGCGGCAGTTCCCAGATATCGTAACCACGGTAGTTTACATTAATTGGCTTTACCCATTCGGATTTGTATTGGGCTAAATCTTCATGGTCTAAAAAGCCATTTGACTTTTTTGATTCTGCGATTATTTTAGCTGCTAATTCACCACGATAGAAACTCTCTGCATTAGTAATTCCGATTTCTTCTAATGTTTGCCCATGGGCAGGTGATGAGAAGATTTCACCTATTTTGGGGGCGCGACCTTTTGGTGCGAATGTTTTGTACCACTCTGAAAATTCATCCCCGTTCATTTTTTCTTTGTAAAGTTTGTATGATTGATTCCAAAAATAGCCTAAAGCTGGCGATATTGGATACCCATCTCTTGCATATTTTATTGCTGGCTCAAGTACATCTATCAAAGGTAATTTCCCAAATTTTTTAGATAGTTCACCCCATGCAGCTGGTGCACCTGGGACGGTTACTGGAATCCAGCCAAAGGTTGGCATTTTTTCATGCCCTAATTCCTTTACTTTTTCAATTGAAATTGATTTAGGAGCAGGGCCACTAGCGTTAAGCCCATATAATTTATCTTTTATCAACACAATTGCAAATGCATCCCCACCTATGCCATTGGAAGTTGGTTCAACAACCGTCAAACAAGCAGCTGTTGCAATGGCAGCATCAATCGCATTACCGCCCTTTTTCAAAATATCAAGCCCCACCCCTGCAGCTAGTGGTTGTGATGTTGCAACCATTCCGTTTTTGCCATATACTACACTTCTATGTGAAGGATATGGATTATTATTTGGATTAAAATTCATTATAAAGCCCTCTCTTTCTTTAGACTAATTTATAATTTAAATCTACACCCTCCTCTTTAACAGACCTTCTTTAATCATACCATACTCAGCCAAAAAATTTTTCTCTTTTTGATAATAAAGTTAAAAAAACTGGATAAGCAATCCACCCATCCAGTTAAAAATATTTTACTCAACAGCAATTATATACGAGTATACAGGCTGATCCCCTCTTATAGTTGTTATTTCTGTATCTGGGAATCTTAGCTTCACAAACTCAGAAAGTTCGGCAGCATCGGCGTCCGTTGTTCCCTCACCATAAATAATTGTCACTAGTTCTGATTCTTCATCTAACATTTGTAGCATTAAAGTTTGAGCAGCTTTGTCTTGATCTGCAAGTGAGACAACAATGCCACCTTTATCAAGAATTCCGATAAAATCATCTTTCTTAATATCAACACCATTCATGCTGGTGTCACGAACTGCATACGTTAAAGCGCCAGATTTAACTCCTGCAATCGCCGCAAGCATATCTGCTTCCATTTGGTCTAAAGTCACATGTTCATTGTACATAGCAAGCGCCGAATACCCTTGAGGAATTGTCTTTGTTGGAACAACAACAATATTAGTTTCTGATGCAACATCTTTAGCTTGATTAGCAGCCATAATAATGTTTGAGTTATTAGGCAAAATGATAACATTCTTAGCATTCAATTCTTCAATTGCTTTAATAAAATCTTCTGTTGATGGGTTCATCGTTTGCCCACCTTCGATGATATAATGGGCACCCAAATCTTCAAATAACCTTTTTATACCTTTACCAGATACAACGGCAATAACACCAAATTCCATTTGCTCAGCTGAAGTAGGCTTTGCTATTGGAGTCGGCTCTGCAATTGGAGTCGGCTCTGCAATTGGAGTCGGCTCTGCAATTGGAGTCGGCTCTGCAGCTGGAGTCGGCTCTGCAGCTGGAGTCGGCTCTGCAATTGGAGTCGGCTCTGCAATTGGAGCAGGTTCTGTAATTGGAGTCGGCTTTGCAACTGGAGTCGGCTCTGCAACTGAAGTCGGCTCTGCAATTGGAGCAGGTTCTGCAATTGGAGTTGGTATCTCAGATGAAGTCACTGGTTTAGGTTGAGCAACAGCGACCATTTCACTATGTTGTTCAGTCATATTTTCGATTTTGAGCGATACAAATTCACCATGTCGTTGGGACATATTTAACACATCACCTGGTGTTAACGTATGAACATGAACTTTTACAATGTCTTCATCTTGAACTACAACGAGTGAATCTCCAAAATCGCTTATCTTTTGTCTAAACATCGTTTCGTTAAATGGTGCTTTTTCTGGATCAAGGCGCACAATAAATTCAGTACAATATCCGAATTCATCAGACTCAATCTCAAAATCAGGTGCAGTATCTGTACCATCTACTGCGTCATCAAGTACAACTTCTTCTCCTTTTAACGCTTTTAAAAAACCTTCATAAACATAAACAAGCCCTTGCCCGCCACTATCAATAACACCAGCTTCCTGTAAAACTGGCAAAAGTTCAGGCGTTTTCGCTAACGACTCTTTCATCGCTGAAACTACAAACTCATAAAATTCTACAACATTATTGATATTTTCATAATTCTCAAGTGCCGCAGCAGCTGATTCACGAGCCACTGTTAAAATAGTTCCTTCAACAGGCTTCATAACAGCCTTATAAGCAGTACTCACTCCTGAATCCAAAGCATGAGCTAAATCGTGGGTTGTTGCAACCTCGCATCCTTCAAGTCCAGCTGCAAAACCACGAAATAATTGCGATAAAATTACACCTGAGTTCCCACGTGCACCCATTAATAGCTCACGAGATAGTTGCTTAGTTAATAAACCAATTGATTTTTCCTTTGACATTCCAACTTTATTAGCACCAGCTGAAAAAGTCATCGTCATATTTTTACCAGTATCACCATCAGGAACAGGGAATACGTTTAATTTATCAACGATTTCTGAATGATTAGCAAGCATGCGCGCACCTGCTACAAGCATTTTTTTAAAATCATTACCTGTAATTTGATTTGCCATTATCCAACTCTCCCTACTCTAAACCCTTAATACCTTGCACAAACACGTTGATGTCATTGATATGCTCACCAAATGTTTGCTCGGTTACATAGCGGACTTTTTTCTGAATTTCTAAGCATACCTCAGAAACCTTAACACCTAGTGCAACAACGACATAAATCTCAATATCAATCTTATCCGTATCAAGGGTTGTAAGCGTTACACCCTTTGCGAAATTATCACGCCCTAAAACAACTGCAAGTCCATCCTTTACAGGACTTTTTGATGCCATTCCCACAACACCATAGCACTCATTAGTCGCATTTCCAATTACAACTGCGAACGCTTCTCTTGAAATATTAATTCTCCCCAAATCATTATCAATTTTAACCACCATATTACTCACCTCATAAAAGATATAGGAACATTCAGCCTACCTTTAGGGTATCTCTATAAACTCCTCAAGCTATCTTCCGCCCAGAAAGCCGCTATCCTGCGTCAATACCTCCTAACGTACGTCCGGTATGCGTCGTCGCCATTTTCTTGACTAGCGACTTTCTGGACGAAACCTAGCAATGAGTAGTTTATAGAGATACCCTTTATATTTTGATCATTGAAACATCTTTTGATTATAACATAAATAGGGTAAAATTCATACAATTCACTTTAATGAAAACGAATTCAAAAATATGGGTATCGCTTTTTTTGCTTCATAACCTCACTTAATCTCTAGATTTTTCATCCTTTTAACAGCACCATCAATACGCTTATCTATTTACATTTAATTAACATTGCATCTCCAAAGCTAAAGAAACGGTATTTCTCTTCTATAGCTGCCTCATAAGCATTCATCACAAAATCCTTCCCCGCAAGGGCAGAAATCATCATAATTAATGTTGACTTCGGTAGATGAAAATTAGTCACCATTCCGTCAACGCATAAGTATTCAAATCCTGGATAAATAAAAATATCTGTCCAGCCTTCACACGCTTCAAACTTATCATCCTTTCGTACAAGGGTCTCAAGCAATCTGACAGCTGATGTTCCCACGCAAATTACACGACCTCCTGTCTCGCGGGTCGTATTAATAATGTTTGCTGTTTCTGTCGATACGCGATAAAATTCTGCATGCATATCATGTTCCTCAACATTTTCCACCTTAACTGGTCTGAAAGTTCCAATCCCGATGTGCAACGTAATGAACGTAATATTAACCCCTTTTGCTGCAACATCCTGGAGAAGGTCTTCCGTGAAGTGTAACCCAGCCGTCGATGCCGCGGCAGCCCCGATCTCCTTACCGTAGACCGTCTGGTAGCGATTTTGGTCAAGTAATTTCTCGGTAATATATGGTGGCAGGGGCATTTCTCCCAGCAAATCGAGGATTTCATAGAAAATACCAGTGTAGATAAACTCAAATTCGCAAATTCCATCTTCTTTTTTAGCTGTGCATCTTGCTTTGAGGATGCCGTCACCGAAGGTTATGATTGTGCCTATGGATAAGCGTTTTGCTGGCTTTGCCAGGGCTTCCCAGTGATCACCTTCTAGTTGAGTTAGGAGGAGGAGTTCGATGGTTGCACTTGTTTCTGCTTTTGTGCCGACTAGGCGAGCGGGCATAACTTTTGTGTCGTTGAGTACTAGGGTGTCACCTGGGTTTAGCTCATCTACGATGTCGGTGAAGGTGCGATGCTTGAAGGTTTGGGTGGGTACATCTAGTACCATTAGGCGGGATGCGTCCCGCTTTGCAAGGGGTGTTTGCGCAATTAATTCCTCTGGTAAATCAAAATCAAAATCTTCTACTTTCATTGTGTTTATCTCCTAGTTTTTGTCAATCTCCCAATGCCTCCCAATCAAGCGCATTGAGTGATTTTATCATTTTCCTTATCCAGACTCACTCTTCAAATCAGTTTTTGCCAACAGCCCCAACTTCCGAATCTCTTCCAAATAGTGATAAATTTTACTATCTTTGGCAGTTGTTGCAAAATTTGCAACAACTGAATTTCGCTCCAATTCACCTTCTTCAAAAACATTTTTGATATGGCGTGAGATAGTAGATTTGTTCCTTTCAAAAAGTTCAGCCATTTGGTCTATCGTTAACCATGTCGTTTCTCCATCGAAGCTCACATCTACTGCTACTTGTCCATCAGATGTTTTAAAAATAATCATTTGATTTGCCGTCATCAAAGCACCTCCTATTCAAATCCCACTCAGTATTCTGGCTTGGTACAATTGCGTACACTTTTTTCTCATTCATTTTCTCATAGATTTCATTCATCATCTCACTCATTAACATGCCCTTAAAATCTTTGACTTCCAAGATTTTCAAGAAGTTATCATTTGTGGACATTCTGTCATAAACAAAATTAATAAACTCATCTTCAGACGAATCAATCGCCATTGCTTACTCCTCCTTACTCAGATTACCTCCGGTTTTTGTTTGCGTGTTTGTGTTAAATTATCAATCATCCATCTGATCTTGTCGTCAACAAGGTTTTTTACAAGTAAAATAAACATGTGGGTGTTTCTTGATATATGAGCAACTTTAAGTGCTTCGTAATAAGAGCTTCTTGACTTTTCCGTTGCTTTAATATGGACAGGAGGATACCCGGCACTCGTCAAGGCAAAATTCATAAGCAATCTTGCAGTTCTACCATTCCCGTCGCCAAAAGGATGAATATTGACAAATTTTTGATGAAGTAAGGCAGCGTAAGCAATTGGGTGGAGTTTGTCCTTATCTGTTTCACTCCATACAATTAGTTTTTCCATCGCTTCTTTAACTTTTAGCGCATTGGGGGGGAAATGTTCAGAACCTGAAATATAAACACCGTAAGTACGATACTTACCTGCTTCACCTTTACCTCCATCTACGCCCTGTAGAACAATTTGATGAATTTGTTGAATTAACTGCTCAGTTAATAGGACGTTGTTAAGTACAACTTCTTCAATAAAATCTACAGCAACTGATAGATTTACCACTTCTAAGTGCTCTTTCATAGATTTACCTGAAATGGTCAAACCTTCTTCTAAAATCAATTTCGTTTCAAGCTTTGTCATCGTATTTCCTTCAATGGCATTGCTGTTGTAGATTTCTTCAAACCGATCATACTCACGGAGTTTTTTAATTGCTAGCTCAGGTAGTGGTCGGAAATTTTGTAGTTCTTCTTTTAATAAAGTTGAGTCTTTGAAATCTGCCATTTTATACACCAACTCTTTGTTATTTGAATTTTGCCGACAGTGTCAAATCTTTTTTTGCACTTCCGAAATCACGCTAAGATCATGATTAATAAATTTCCATATATTTTTAGCTATTGAAAAGAAACTACTCGACTTCAAATACTCAAAATAACGTTTGCCCATTTCAATAGCCTCTTCTGTATGCTCATCAGATCGATGTACTCCTGCTAACAAATCCGCGTTAATTTCCCATGGCTGCTTATAATAAGGGCGGGTTTTTCTAAGATTATTAACTAATGATGGAATCCCTACCCCGACAGCATATTTTAAAATTCCAAGTTGTTGATACTCAAGAAAATGACCGTGCTCATGGCGAACTAACCGTTTTCCTCTTTCACCAGTATCAACTCCCTTTCCTAAAAACATAATGGGACCTGATGACATTCCAATGCGCTTGCCCCATGGAAGCCTGATTACAATTTGACCCTTATAGTTGGATACTTTTGAGGTAAGTGCTTCATCTATGTCATCATTATACTTACGCCTTCCTATCAGTCCTGCAACTTTATGGAATAGCGCAACCCCGATAGTAACCATAATAGCTATTTCAAGCATTGATCTAATTAATTTTTTAGTCATGTATTCTCTTCCCTTCGTTTTATTGTACAGCTTTTTTTAAATCTGCCACCAATGGTGGCAGATTTGAATTTTAACAATTTTTTAAACTTACTATTCTTCCACATCACTATCAAAACTATGAACTAATTTTGCAATTTCAGCCGGAGTAGGTAGTAATGAGCGCATATTCTCAGGTAAGTTTTCATGGAACGAGTAAGTCGCCACACCTATTGGTGTGCTCGTTGATTTTAATGTATATTCAACTTTCGTGCGATTCTTACTCTTACAAATAATAATACCAATAGCTGGATTTTCATCTGGTAATTTCTTCATTTCATCAAGTGCTGTTAAATAAAACTGCATTTTGCCGGCATACTCAGGCTTGAACTCCCCAATTTTCAAATCAATGGCAATTAGACAACGCAATCTTCTATGAAACATGAGTAAATCGAGATAATAGTCGTCATCAGCCACATCCAAGTGATATTGATTAGCAATAAAACTAAAATCATCACCCATTTCTGATAAAAACAATCGGATATTGTTAACAATCCCCGCTTCAAGCTCTGCCTCACTATGCTCAATTCCCATTTCAATAAAATCAAAGTTATACTCATCTTTTACTGCCAGCTCATTTACCTTTTTCATTGCTTCGTACTGACGATGATAAATCAGCTCTTTTATTTCTTTAACAAAAGTTGTATAAGCACCTAACTCTGCCATTTCACTCACCTTCATTACCACCTTTCTTTTTTCAACATTGAGTATGATAATTCTTCAGACTTACACCCCATTTTCAACTCATCATCAAATCTGCCACCAATGGTGGCAGATTTAAAATCACCTAAAATAGTCCAAAACATTATTATCTGCCAGACCACTAATACTCATCGTCAACATAAAATCTCCAAGCCTTCTGGCAAAAAACGTCAATGTTCCATCTTCTAGACCTTGGAATTCATAAAAATAAACACGAAATGCCAGATACTCATCCCCACTAATCTCCTCAGTAAAAATCTCACCAATTTCACGAACATCTGGACGATCAGCATACATCGCTAACATTTCACTGGCAATATCAGCAGCTGTCATCGACATACTGAACTCATCAACTGTCATATCCTCATAAATAGCCACTAAACCGGTATCATTCGGTTCATCATTAGCGATCAGCGTATAATACACCAACTGATTCGACTGCAAATTCATCTCCAGCGATATCTCAAGCAAATCATGCTCCGGAATATAAGTCCATCCAGCTGGCAAATGAAACTCAAAACCTGCTAGCTCATCACGGAATACGCCATCTACAAAGCCATCACCAAATAAATCATCAAAACCAATTTCATTCTCAACCCCCGTAGCAGGATCATTATCTAAATCGGTTTGAATTTCGTCGTCAATATCCCCATTAGCATCTTCATAATATTCGTCGTAGTCGTAATTAGTCGTTGATTCAATACCACCATTTTCACAACCAGCCAACCCCATAACCGCTACAAACACTAATAATCCAAGCAATAATTTCTTCTTCATCTTAACACTCACTTTCACTAAATGCACATTACTCCATCGTTTAGATGTCAATCCAATAATTCTCCCTCTACATAAGAATGATAAATATAGCTTGGATTTTCATAAAAGGTTGATGCATTAAAATTTGATATTTCATCACTCATAAATGATGTGAATACATCATGCATAATATCAACAATCTCTCCCCCTGATTCTTTTTTAACATCTAAGATTAAATCTCGATAAACACCACCAATATCTGTATAATCAGGAACACGGTACTCACAATTCTCAACCGAATCAAATATACCTTTTCCCAGATTGTGCTCTTCAATTAATTCATCCCCGATTTCTTCAAAAGAAAGACAATGGTTTACATCTGCTTCATACAATTGTTGTTTCAATCCCGCTTTGCCTATTTTTTCTACAATGTCACGATTATTGTTTTTCGTTTGTCTACCAACAAACTCAATCAATGAACATACGTAAAATAAATCATCAATTTCTTTAGCCGTCATTATACTTCCTCGCTTTTTTCAAATTTTAAACACGCTAATGCTCTTAACGAATGAAAGCTTATTTGGTGTGTAGGATATTGAAATTCTGCATACACACGAAAAACTTTTTGTGGCATTTTTTTATTTAAAAAATCTTTCACATAACTCCACACAGTATCATCTGCCATCGGACCCTCCACAATATCATAATCATGTGTCTCCCCATTTCTACATTTTGCAATAAAATCAAGCCATTGGTCACTCATCTCATCAAATCTTAAAATTTTTAGGTTCGTATTTTCAATATACGTAAAATAATTAACAATTGCTTTCCCTCTTTTCTTTCTTTTATTAGCCCAACGCTTTGCTTGATTGTATTCATCAGTTAGGTAAAAGCCCCAAGAAAAGTCTTTTGTGTATTTTGTTATTCTTATTTCTGGAAATTCTACAACTTCATTACTAGCATGATACAATTCTATCACCAAATCACCTTCATTCTTTTGTTTTAGCTTGATTTCATTCTACATACATTTCACATATACTATGTCAATCCAAACCTCATTCTACAACTATTATACCTCATTTAAGGATAAAAATCACTACTAATACGATTAAACCCAATCAGAATCTGCAAGATGTGACCATCTGTGATTCCAATAGGCATCCTCATCAAAAATCCGCTCATATAAAATAATAATAACTTCACAGATCATTCCATAAAAAATACTTTACCATTTAATTCTACACGATTAGAGTTAAATAGTAAAGCATATTTATGTCAAATTTCTTATCCTGATGATATTACACTTCTTTATGCATTTCTTCTAAACCTAAACCCGCGCAACATTCGTCGCTCGGGCAGCCTCCATCACCGCTTCTGCCACCCGCTTAGCAACTTCCGAATTAAACGGTGAAGGTACAATAAAATCAGGTCGTAATTCCTCAGCTAGAACACAATCCGCGATCGCTTTCGCTGCCGCCAACTTCATCTCCTCATTAATTCTCCGCGCTCGCACATCAAGTGCCCCACGGAAAATCCCTGGAAAAGCCAGCACATTATTAATCTGGTTCGGATAATCCGACCTTCCCGTTCCCATAATAAATGCACCACCAGCTATTGCATCTTCTGGCATCACTTCTGGAACTGGATTCGCCAAAGCAAAAATAAATGGATCAGGATTCATCGCCTCAACCATTTCTTTCGTAACAAGTCCCGCTACAGAAACACCAATAAAAACATCAGCTCCTACTAAAGCCTGGGCAATATCACCTGCTCCTAAAAAATTCTCCGGATTTGTTAAAGCCAACAGTTCTTTCGTTAAATCATCATAAAGATCCGCTTTACTTTCATGAACAATCCCCTTTGAATTACAAGCAATAATCTGGATAATCCCTAAATCACGCAACATTCTAATAATAGAACCACCTGCCGCCCCAGTCCCACTTACAACAACTTTCAAATCTTCCAACCGTCGATTTGTTAACTTACAAGCATTTATTAAACCTGCTACAGTAACAATCGCAGTTCCATGCTGATCATCATGAAAAACAGGAATATCTAACTCAGCAATTAACCGCCGCTCAATCTCAACACAGCGCGGTGAAGAAATATCCTCTAAATTAATCCCCCCTAAAGAAGGCGCAACTAACTTACATGTCCTAATAAGTTCCTCAACATCCTGGGTATCTAAACAAAGAGGAAATGAATCAACATTAGCAAATTCCTTCAACAAAATCGACTTCCCCTCCATTACCGGCAATGCTGCCGCCGGCCCAATATTACCAAGCCCTAAAACAGCTGAGCCATCCGTAATAACCGCAACCATATTTCCTTTAGTCGTATACCTATAAATCGCTGCTGGGTCTTTCGCAATTTCCTCACAAGGACTCGCAACGCCTGGAGAATACGCTAAACTAAGATCCTCTTTCGATTTAACTGCAACCTTCGCCTGAATTTCCAATTTTCCTTGATGTGCCTCATGTAGCTTCAACGATTCTTTAAAAACATCCATTCCTTTACCCTCCACTTTTACCCCTTTAATTAGGTCGTAAATAAACTTTTACCTTGACAATCAATGGCAACAATAACAGGCATTTCCTCAACATCTAAGCGATGAATTGCCTCCGCCCCTAAATCTTCAAAGGCGATCACTTCCGATTTTTTAATATGCTGAGCGAGGAGTGCACCAGCCCCACCGACGGCAGCAAAGTAAACAGCTCCATTTTTTTTCATGGATTGAATAACATCTTCAGAGCGGTTTCCCTTCCCAATCATTCCTTTTAATCCTAAATCAAGCAAAGTTGGCGCATAGCTATCCATCCGATAACTTGTCGTCGGTCCAGCAGAACCTATCACAGCACCAGGCTTAGTTGGCGTAGGACCCACATAATAAATAACACTATCTTGCAGTTCAAAAGGTAATTCTTTTTCCTCATGAATCCACTCAACTAAACGTGCATGAGCTGCATCGCGAGCCGTATAAATCGTTCCCGTCAGCTGGATAAGATCGCCTGCTTTCAACATCTGGGCATTCTCTTTCGTTAAAGGTAATGTTAACTTCATTTTTCACCCTCCTAAAAAATCTTCGTCAGATGCCTAGCAGCATGACACTGAATATTAACCGCAACCGGCAACGCTGCAATATGACATGGGTAAGTATTAACCTTCACCGAGAGCGCTGTCGTTTTTCCACCAAACCCCATTGGACCAACATTTAACTCATTTATCTCCGCCAACAACTCTCGCTCCAACTTGGCAGCAATTTCATCATCAGAAACATCATCAAGGGGGCGCATCAAAGCTTCCTTAGCAATAAGCGTACACTTCTCAAAACTACCACCAATTCCCACACCAACAATAATTGGCGGACATGGATTGCCACCAGCTTTTAAAACCGTATCAATAACCACCTGTTTAACCCCATCATATCCATCAGCTGGCTTAAGCATTCGCAACTGACTTTGATTCTCACTTCCCGCTCCCTTAGCAGCAATTGTTATCTTCAACTGATCGCCAGCTGTTAGTTTATAATGAACAATTGCAGGCGTATTATCTTTTGTATTAACTCTGTTCAAAGGATGCTGCACCACTGATTTTCGCAAATAACCTTTATCATAACCTCGGCGAACTCCCTCATTAATCGCAGCTTCCAAATCTCCGATCAACTGGAGCTCGCTGCCAATGCTGGCAAAAGCAACGACAAATCCGGTATCTTGACACATAGGAACATGAGTTTTCGCTGCAATCTCATCATTTTCTATAATTTGCCCTAAAATATTTTTCCCAAGCTTAGATGTCTCATCAGTCTGAGCTTTTTTTAATGCCACTAGCAATGCATCCTCAACATAATAATTAGCATCAATACACATTTTTGCAATCTGATCGACTATTGTCGACACATCTAGTACTCTCACCTAATTGCCTCCTTTAAGCTCTATCCCTTAAGCATTCTGCTTAACTAAAGAATCAACCGTCGCAACCTCAATCAGTTCTTTCCCAGCAATACCGGGATTGGTCATTTCATGAGGATTCAAAATCACCACTAACTCCTCAGCCGTTAACAATCCTCTCTCCAAAACCGCTTCCTTGATTGATTTTTGTGTCGCTAAAACTTCTTTAGCCAATTCTGCCGAAAGTTCATACCCTAAATGGGGATTAAGTGCTGCAATTGTACCGGCACTTGTATCAACATACTCTTCCATTCTTTCTTTATTAGCAGTAATGCCACTTAAACAATACTTTGCAAATACATCAAAAACATTTTTCATAACCGTAATTGATTCCAACACTTTGAAAACCATTACCGGTTTCATAACATTAATTTCAAATTGTCCAGCTTCCGCAGCCATGGCAATCGTTAAATCATTACCAGCAACTTGGAAAGCCACTTGATTAACAACCTCAAGCATAACAGGATTAACTTTCCCAGGCATAATTGACGACCCCGGCTGTCGTGGTGGCAAATTAATCTCTCCTAACCCACAATGAGGACCTGATGACATCAAGCGCAAATCATTTGCCATCTTAGAAACCCCAAGCATACACGTTTTCAAAGCACCCGAAATCTCAATATAACCGTCTGTATTAGCAGTTCCATCAACCAAATCAGCCGAGTTTCTAA
>Ga0123355_10001534_pt1 | contig 32228 bp, 24 predicted proteins | sample TergutEmb28metaG_3_FD_89872 | JGI IMG/M metagenome (GOLD analysis project Ga0123355, IMG submission 89872) | Embiratermes neotenicus P1 segment gut microbial communities from Petit-Saut dam, French Guiana - Emb289 P1 | ecosystem: Host-associated > Arthropoda: Insects > Digestive system > Gut ...
ATCCCGTAGTCAAACCATTACTACTCCACAATCAACGACCACGACGATTGAAGAGGCGCTGGACCTTTGATGACATAAGCTGAGGTGTGGTCAGTGGACACGCACTGAGCCAGCCAGGAAATAATAACCAGCTCATTAGCTTATAGGGATATATGTACCTGGTACCTTCTCTGATTGCTAATAAATAAAGGGGGAAAAAAATGTTTCCTATTAGGAATGGTTTGAAACAGGGAGATGCTCTATTGCCATTTATTTTCAACTTTGCCTTGGAGTATGCCATTAGGAGGGTTCAGGTAAACCAGGATGGTTTGAAATTAAATGTTACAAACCAGCTTCTGGCTTATGCCGATGATGTTAATATATTGGGAGGAAGTGTAGATACTGTAAAGAAAAATGCAAAAGCTTTATTAGCTGCGACTAAGGAGATCGGACTAGAAGTAAGTGCTCATAAAACTAAGTACATGACCGTGTCTCGAGATCAGAATGCAGGACGAATTCGCAGCATGAAAATTGATAATAATTCCATTGAGAGGGTGGTAAAGTTCAAATATTTGTGAACAACGTTAACAAATCAAAATTCTCTTCAAGAAGAAATTAAGAGCAGGCTGAAGTTACGAAATGCGTGCTATTATTTGGTGCAGAATCTTCTGTCATCCAGGTTGTTGTCCAAAAGTATAAAGATCAAAATATATAGAACTATAGTTCTGCCATTGTCCTGTATGGGTGTGAAACTTGGTCGCTGATATTGAGGGAGGAACGTAGGCTGAGGGTGTTTGAGAACAGGGTGTTGAGGAGAGTGTTTGGGACTAAGAGGGGCGAGGTAACAGGGGAGTGGAGAAAATTACATATTGATGAGCTTAGGGATCTTTACTCTTTACCCAATATTGAGCGGGTGGTAAAATCGAGTAGAATGAGGTGGGCGGGGCTTGTGGCGCATATGGAGGAGGTTAGAGGTGTGCACAGGGTTCTAGTTGGGAAACGTGAGGGAAAGAGAGCATTGGGGAGACCCAGATGTAGGTGGAAAGATAAAATTAAAATGTATCTTCTGGAAGAGGGAGGGGGTGGAGATGGATGATGTTGGCTCAGGATAGGGACAGATAACGGGCACTTGTGAATACGGTGATAAACTTTCGGGTTCCATAAGGTGCGGGGAATTTCTTGACTAGGGGCGGAACCAGTTAGCTTCTCAAGAAGGACTCTGCTCCATGGAGTAAGTAAGTAATAGTTAGCGATTGCTACTCTAATGTACTGTAGTGTTTAAATGTACACATTTTCCATCATCTGAAATTTTGGTACCACGAACAATAAACGTTACTTCTATGACTTAGTTGCAAGAAAATCCTTCCTAAATAATTAAATAGCTGGTGTTTACCTGTACACCCTTTCCATTATTCGAAACTTCGATACCACGTAAAAATAAACATTATCACATCATTATCGTCATCATCATCATCATCATCATATATCTTTCATTGAGCTGGGTCACTTGTTGACCCGTTCCGATCTCACGTATCCAGAAGTCTCTTCAAAGGTCTACCATGATTCCTTCTGCTAGTCGGACAGTAGTGTTTCATTACCCTGTGTAATCTATGTCGAGGCATTCTATTTACGTATTTTATCCAGCTTCTCTTGTATTTCAGTAATTTGTCGAAAATTGGTGTTATTTTAAACTCCTTTGCAATTTGTGCATTTGTTCTGTAATCTGTCCCGTGTATTCAGCTGTTCTCATGTATTTCAACTCTGCTGCTTTTATTCTCCTGGCGTCACTTGCTGTAATATTCGAAGTATCGTTGCCATATAACAAGACTGGAAATGCCAGTGTATTGCATAGTTACATTCTTGTTTCCTTAAGGGCTTTGTGGTCTAAACACATTATTTAATATACCTGTAATTTTTAAAAAGTTATTTAATTTGTTATCAATGTCCAATTCTCCTTCATATGATATGATATTTCCCAAATAGTTAAACAAATTTACTTGTTATATATTTTTATTATTTATTACAATTTTAGTTCTCACTGGTTCTCGCCCTTTAAATGCCATTGATTTTTTTCTGTACAAATTTATTCAAGCCATATTCTGTTACTATTTGATTTACTTTATGCGCGGCTTTCTGTAGGTTATCTTCTGTGTCTGCTATTATGACTTGGTCGTCTGTAAATAACAGCGTTGTCAGTTGCTTTTTTTTAAGTTTGATTTCGGTTATGTCTTGAGTTTGCCATTTAGTTATTAATTCGTTTAAATGGTGAATGTGGTTTCTTCATTTCACTTATTAAATTTTTTTCTTTACTGCATAAGTAGAAAATGTAGACCCAACTTATATAAATTTTCGTGTACGTGTATTTTACTCATTCAAAAATTGCTCGTCACCTTGCATGAATATTTATTTTATGCTCATTGGAAACAAATGTCTGACTGCACAGTGCGCGCAGGGCTGTTTCGACATAATATCTGCCTTAAAGTGTGCTGATTTACAGGTCATCGTGACTGCAGGTTTAGCGTCTCAAAGCAATCAGATAGTCCGACCGATTTTTTTTACCGCCATTCTTTGGAGAATTAAATATAGATGAAAATCTAAAATTGAGCCGCGAGAATTGTAAGGAATTGATCGAAAATTCCTTGAAAACAAATATAACACTCCTCACCTCGTTCTTCCCACACCACAATTACTGGCCCAGTTTGCCTCCAAAGCAAACTCTTGTTCATTCAAAGGTAAATTTGTAACCCGCCTAAGCCACCTCACATTAACGCCCGCTATTCCCACACCTCACTTGTTGGCCCAGTTTGCCTCCAAGACATAAGAAGACTGCAAAACAGGAGAGGCTGAAGCTCGGTATGACACAGGTTAGTCTTACCTGACGGCTGGAAGTTTGTGAAGAAACTACAATGAATGTAACAATATTGATTTTTGTATTATTATACATTTATTTTGTACTTGAAGATGCCCAAAATTTTAAGTTTGTTACAAGCAGGAAGAAGTTCAGTCACTCATTTCTCCGAATTCAGCAATACTTATCAGTTTATTACACCTTCATGGGTGTCTGAAACCGGCAGTGTTACTGGAAACGAAGAATGAACTACAACGCCTGAGAGAGCGTATGTCTCTGGGAACACCGACTGTCCACAAGGACCTATCTATCTTGGATTGCTTTATTACCAAGGTGGTCAGGTTCAGATCCTAGGTCACTTTAGAGGAATTCTTCGCCAGAAAAGAAACTTCAGCGTGAATCGATGGGAACGCGAAATAGGAATATTGAGGTTGACGGATTAGGCGAAGTTATTTTATCAGGGATGCACCGAACTTCATGAAGAGGGAGAGAAGTGGCAGACTTCTAAGAACGCATTTAGGCGTCGGTACAAACATGTCCACACGGACCAGCACCATTTCACGAAACTGCAAAGACCAAGAGAGGCAAAGAACGAAAGCTCCCAGGAGTTTGTAGATCGGTGCAGGGGACTTGCCCAGAAGGTTATGGGTAAGGCGGACGATCCCCAGATCCAGCGCGTTCATCGCGAGAACGCTGAACGTACGCTTTTAGCGAGTTTTGTGTCAGGGCTCACTGAAGTGTCTGGCACGCACGTTCGATTTGCGAACCCTCTGTACAAGAAAAAGAGAAACAGGACCGGTTTAACGAAAGTTTTTAACCAGATTTGATAAATCCGTGCGCCTACTGTCTCGATACTTCGGCCGATCGCGTTCTCAAAGCGGGAATCAGCGACATCCAGCCGAATCGTGAGCGGCCGATCACCGCGCAGTCAGCGTTATAACACACCGAGTAGTGCCGGCAGGTCAGAGACCCCGAGCTCTAAGAACGCAAAGACCAAAGCTACATTACGTTGTTACGAATGCGAAGACAGAAAGCACTTTGCTAGAAAATGCCCAACCAGGCTTAAAAGAGAAGGAAAACCCTCTGAATCGCCAGGATGAAGTAATCAGAACGAGCTTTCGAGGCGGTCGCGCTGCCCTGGCGATAAGCCACACAGGTAAATAAAAGAGAAATTTGGTAGGAAGCTAAGGGTTCGGGAAACGACGACGAGGTGTGAAGGAAGACAGCTCTCACCGCATCGTCGCCCCGGCAATGCTGTCGTAACGAAATCGGTTACAGTTTTGTTGGGGCGCGACATTCTCTCTATAACTGTTGACATAGGAGTGGGAGGAAATCTCATATTAGACACAGGCTCCAAAGAGTCGATACTGAAACCAGGAGTGTCAAGTAGTGACGTTAGCGCCACTCCATTCAAACCCTTCGGGGCAATTGGAGAAACTCTCGAAGTTAAGGGCCGACAGTCCGTTTTTGTGCTAGGCGGGAGTATGTTTAGACACAGTTCTAGTGTGCCCGCTACCTACTGAGACAGGTGGTCTTTCGGGCACCTACTTTATGGAAGAAGCAGGTGCATGTGCCACCATAAACCATGAGAGCTCTAAGTTGTCGCTTACCGACTTTGTCCGAGAGACGCCCGCGCATAGCGACGCGTTCGAGGATCGCACGGCAGTCACGATTGTTTCGAAGGGTGAAGAGGGACACAAGCCTCAACATAGGAGACAGGCGGCATGTCAGAAGGACGAGCAGGTCCCAGTCAGCCGCGTCGTGAAGCGCATACCCCTCAGAACCGAACGTGGTTTGTAAGAGCTAGTGAAAATATCGAGTTTTTGCTCCCCGGTGCCGACAAGTAGTTCAAGGAAGATTGGAGACGGAGAATGAGTAGAGCCTCCCTCCTTGAGAATAATTGGAACCAGTCCCATTTCCGTTAGTAGGAGTTTTTCCCGCTCTTTCACTGGTTGGAGTTGAGTCGAGCGCACGCCAGTTTCCCGGGTGACGTCACAATTTAGTCCCACTGTCAACCCACTCTCCAACCATGCATATATTATGCCTGCAAATTTTAGTAGCGAGAATCTGACCTACTCAAGGCTACCGTGTTTGGAGTAGGAATCTCTGATAGACAAAATAAATGCCGGAGGTGAGTCCGACACGAACGGCCCCGTTGGGCCAATAAGAAAACAGAAGAACGAACTCCTGTAGATAAAACTATTACATGAAAAACTGGCCCACCTGGCGCGAGAAGATAGGTGGCATATGGAGTCGATACTGTTGAAGTACGCACATGTGTTTCATGACGAAAACACCAATGATTTTAAGGGTACCCAGGTTCTTGAACACCAGATGCCGGTAGGTGACGCAAACCCGATTAGGAGACCCCTTATAGAACCCCTTATGCATTGAGGGAAGAGATGCAAACTTAAGTACAGGAGACGATTGATAAACGTGTCATTCGCGAGAGCACATCCCCTTCGTCAGCCCCTGCGATTTAGGTGCCGAAGAAATGCCCGGACGACAAACAGAGATTTAGGTTTTGCGTGGACTTTCGAGCTCTAAACTCCATCAGTAAGTTCGATACCTAAACATTGCCAGTGTTTGAGGAAACTACCTCCACCCTCTATGGATCCAAGTATTTCTCAGTCTTGGATTGTTTCACTGGTTTCTGGCAATTAGGAATAAAGGAGGAACATAAAGAGCTAACAGGGTTCACGCTCCCATCTGGACACTATGAACTTAATAGACTGCCGTTTGGCCCCACAAACAATCCAAAAATTTGTCAGAGGCTCATGGACGCAGGTTTGAAATATCTGGTGGAATTCTAATGTTGGGTTTTCATCGACGATATAATATTTTCTAATTCCGCAGAGGAGCATGCACGAAGACTGAAAAAGTATTGCAAAGATTTGATGGGGCAAATATGCAGTTACGCCATGGAAATTTTCCCAACCCCAAGTTAAGTACTTTGTTTTTGTCCCATCTGATGATGGCATTTCGGCCTCCCCTGATAAGATGAAGGCGGTAAACAATTGCCCAACACCTAAGAATATAAGGGACTGTAGGGCGATTTGGGGCTAACCTCATTTTGCTGTAGACTATTACTAAATTTTGCTGAGATCGCAAAACCGATTTGCTGAATCGAAAGTACCAAGAGTTTACTTTGGGTCCGAGAAAGCAGTAGGCTTTCCAGAGAATGAAGGATAGGCTTTGCACGACACCCATGTTAGCCTATCACAAATTCAATTTTTCCTTCATAATGACAACGGAAGCCTCCAGGGCCGCGACAGGTGTCATTTTGTCACAGGTTCAGGGTGGAGTTGAAAGACCTACCGCTTATGTAAGTAGGCAAACGAAGGCGGCGGAGCAGCCATAATCAGCCTCGGAGGCTGAAATGTTGGTTTTGGTTTGGGCTACCAAACATTTTTGCTGCTACCTCTAAGGCCAGAAATTCGTACAGGACGGACCATGCGGCATTGACTTACTTGCGAAATTTCCAAAACAGCCGTTTGTTGCGTTGGAGTATGAAGCTGTCTGAATTGGACTTCGTAGTTGAGCATAGGGCTTCGACAAAACGAGCCACGTAAATGCTTTCAGCAACCACGTTGGTACTATCGTACACGGAAGTACCCTGGTTAGAGAAAACGTCCTCCGTGAACAGGCAAAAGACGCTTTCTGCATCAAACGGACTCAAGGAACCTATCACAGCAAACGAGAGTTTTCAGAATGGCGAAGGCATTTGCGTAGGTGGAGATCAAACGGAAATCACCAGGTGGTAGTACCCGAGACCCTGATACTCGAGATCATAAAAGAAAATCATGACCTCTATACGTCGCAACCCTGTAACAAAGAGAACTCATGACATCATTGCGCTGCACAATTGGTGGCCAGGTATGTGAAAGTCTGTAGAAAGGTACTTCAGAAACTGTGATTCCTGCTAACGACGAAAAGGTGATCGTGAATTTGCGGCTCCACTTGGAAAGGTAGAAGAGACGTCGGCTCTCATTGACGTAACGTCTGTGGATATACCCCGGCCATATTTGCTGACGCCGAGAGGAAATGAGTACCTCCTAACCTTCATTGCTCACATTACAAATACGTCGAGGCCTTTCCTATGCCAGACGAAACTGTCCAGACATGTGCCAGGGTCTACGCGAACCACCTTCACCACTGACTATCTTAAGAAATTAAGAAATATTTTACCTTAAAATTGACAATGTGTAACAGAACTATGTGTATCTTCCCCAGACAATAGCCTTTTAGAACCCAGGTTGCGAAGACACGTCAGAAATGAGAGACACATTTGGTGTGCGCATGGGTGGTCGTTCCATTTTTATAGAGCTCTAGCCTAAGAGAGGTAATGTGTGTCGCTTCTTCTCTTATATGTCTGATAACGTGTGGTTTACCGGCCTAAGAATTAATGTATTTGGTTTCTTCTGTTATTTGTTTGACGCCTTTTTGGCAGATAAAACATTTCGCATCGCACACCTTAGCAACTCACAGTATAGATAAAATTGTGCAAGACTTTGACCCTGAAATAGTGCAAGTACATAAAAATAAGCAAGGACAACTAAAAGTACAAGTGGTAATTGATTGGCCAAACAGTACCGGCTTAAGGGGTGGCGAAGTATACAAGAAATTCTTTGATTGGGCAGAAAAATTTAAGGATAACCATCCCGATATTACAAGCAAATCTTCCCGGTACTTGCATTACAGTCCAATTTGCTATGAAACTGAACTTTATGGCGAGGGGGCGAACAGTTTAAGTGTCAGGAAGAACAACAATTTATAAAGAGTTATCGTAGGCTGCGACAGGGGTCGGAGTTCTGTAAGCCTAAATAACTGTTCGCTGTAATTGAGGATAATCAGGCCCTAGAACAGGCTGGAAAAAAGTTTAAAAACCTTTGTTTTTGAAAATGACATAATACGTTGTACAGGTGCCAGTGCATTACAGGTACTGATTCCTTGTGTGAAATAGTTGCTTCAGCTGCTCTCTCAAATTAAACAGATTGTAAATGGTTCTTCAATGAGAGACAAGGCCTTGTGTACAACGAATTAAAGTCCACTGGAATTTAACTCTGATACTTCCAGTTTTAGAGAATTTCTAGAAAGGAGCAACAGAAAGGTTTCCTTTTACTAATGTTTCAAGTGGGTGAATGGAGATGGATAATCAAGGTTTTTCTGCTTCTTCAAAAGGCTAATTGTCTGATGGAAGATCAATAAACCTTATTGAAATTATAGAGCTCGTTAGCTCTGAATAAGTTGTTGGATTTTAGTACACTAAGGCTGTCAAGTGAATCACCACATGGTCGCATGTGAGGCCAATCAACAGCTGAAACAAAAAACAGGAGACACGATAAGAATATTTTTTGAAACTGTGAAACAAAAACCTTTTATCAAAACATTTTGTCCTCTCGAACAGAACATAGAGTATCTCATTTCCTGCAAAACATAGGAAGAGAAATATTTGGAAATGAGCTACATACACGAGATGAACTGTTAACTTGGTGCGATTTAACTTCAAATTCACAAGAGAAACTGCTAGAGGAGTCAGTCAAATTTCAAGGAGCTGAAGTTTCTGTAAACGAACTCTTGTCTGCTGAATCCGCAGTAACAAACCTTCTGCCTCTTGGTGTTTGGTTGAAGAAAAGGAACTTAAGATTGCCGATCCAGTACCGATTTCAAATGCCCACATTCAAATTAGTATATCGGGAAAAAACTTCGTAAACATAGGGTTATTAAACAGGACATACTTATTGATATACGTAAAAAAGAGATTCCTGATTTAACTGAGAGCACAGAACAGGAATTCAAACAACTCTGCCAGCTGTGTGCAAACAGAAATGTGGTTTGGTTAGAGAAGGTCAAGTCAGGTTATCTCGTTTGGCAGCAATCGCAAGGAAGCTTAGAAACACTGCGTAGATATATTGATACCGAGATTTCACACACATATACAGATGATGATTTTGACAAGCTGTTGGAGCAAGCACAGCACCGGAGAGTGATACTGATTTCTGATACAGCAGGGATTGGTAAATCCACCGTACTGACACACCTGTCTAAGCAAGTCAAACAGAATTTCCCTGCCAAATGCGTGGTGAGAATTGACTTATACGACCACACAGAAGCACGGAAGGCACTGAGGGAAGGGCAGATCGATAAGAAGAAAGTGCTGAAGCATAAACCTAGCTTAGAGATTGAAATATTTAAAGTGTTGTGAACAGAAGCAGAAAGTAAGAACAGTATTAATGTTGGACAGTTTTGATGAAATCAGTCCGTATTACAAAGAGGCTGTCGTTGATTTACTGCAAGCTCTAAGGCAGACGGTGGTAGAGCAGCTGTGGGTCACGACCAGACCGCATCTGAAAGAGGAATTGGAATATAATTTACAACATATGTCCTACACACTAGAACCTTTTTCTGAAGAAAATCGAGTTGAATTCTTAATAAAATTTTGGAGTATAAAAGACTGGTTTACCGAGTCGGAATGTAAGGAGGGAGAAGTAGAAAAGGGCAAGTTAGAAATTTGTGCTTAACATCTAATTAATAAACTGGCCCAGTCAATTATTGACAAAGACGGATTTCACTGGCATCCCACTACAGACCCGCATGTTGGCGGAGGCGTTTGATGAAGAAGTTAAGATATTTTATCAGTCTGTTGAATCCAAGCATAACTCACAGTTCCAGCTAGAATTGCTTGAGTTATATGGAAGATTTATTCAAAGAAACTATGGATTTTATGAGAAGGGAAATTTTCATATCCCGGTCAACAGCGCGTTCGCAAAGGAGCAAAGGGAACTTGGATTTAGGTACATTTTAAAGGATCATCAGCTACTGGCCTTGAAGGTGCTGTTCACAGAGGAACAAGTAACACTTTCAAAACAGCACGGAAAGATTTTTTTCAAACGAAGAACTAACCTTGAATTGGGACAGTGCAAGTAAGTCATGAAGGTAAACCGCACTGTATTCACCGCACCTTTGCTGAGTATTATGTTGCTGATTGTTTGGTGAACCGCTTGACTGAGGGGAACAACACTTCAGGGCAAGTACTGGATTTTATACTGGAAGATATTTTGCTGAAAGATATTATCGAGTGTTTTGAGTTCTTATGGATGGCTTTTTGTCAAAATCTAAGCCGTCAAAAGGGATGTTAAAACAGTACGGAAATCGGATACATGTCTTATGGAATGAATATAAAAAAGAACTACGTTTCTTATTACATCGAACTTTCTACGAAGGTAATGTTAATATTACTGGATTTCTGTCAGATAGCCTGCAAGCAGCAGAACACACAGACATTTAGGAAGAGCTGTTGCTATCAACAGATGCAGACGGATACACCGCCTGGTTCCAGGCAGTATATTCGTCCAACATACGGGTATCAGAGAAGTTATGGGAGTGTGCTGGAAGGAACCCAACAGCACACAAGTTAAGAAGTAAATTGTTATTTGTCAAAGACCATAGCAAAATGAACGCCTGGGCCTTGGCAGTATAGGAGAGGAAAGTAGAGATGCTACTGAAACAAAGGGAGCTGGCAAAAGAGGAACTACCAATAGAGCGAATAAATCTAATTTTATTGCAAGAAGACTTCAGGGGAAGGGCCGTCTCGGACAAGTTCGAAAAGAAGGCGGCCCCTGACGAGTTAAATAAACTGTCAGATTGGGCTAAAAAGGAGCTAACACTAGAGGAGATAAAGAGTACGTTATTATTTCAGTCAGACCTGGATGTAGATATCAATTTCTGGCACATAGCAGTAAAGTATTGCGGCCTAGAGTCGTTACTGGAAATATGGGTTGGATTAAAAGGAGACTAACAACAATAAATGTATATATATATGTGTGTGTGTGTGCGTATGTTATTAACACCCACATATAGCAGGGAAAGGAATTTCTGGTACTTGGCAGCACGGAAAATGGGACGAGAAATACTACAGGAAATTTGGGATTTGGGCTAAAGAGAATCTGACAAAAGAGGAAGTACAAAATAGATTTTTATTAGCCGCAGACTATATTGGAGAGAACTTCTTGCAGAAAGCAACAATGTGTGCCAACCTAGAAGTATTACAAACAATGTGGGATTGGGTTAAAAATAAACTATCAGCAGAGGAGATAAGTAATGAAATTTTATTAACAACAGATAATAGACATATGACATCCTGGCACGTAGCAGCAGAGAAGGGCGAACTAGAGATATTACAGAAAATATGCGATTTAGCTGAAGAGAAACTAAGAATAAGGTAGATAAATAATAAATTGTTACTAGCCACAGATAATGAGGGACGGACGGTCATACATATGGCAGCAAAGGGCGCTAAACCAGAGATATTGCAGGAAATAATGGAGAGGGCTAAAGAGAAACTAACAACAGAGGCGGTAAACAAAAAATTGTTATTTGCCACAGACAGCGAGGGAAAGACTATCTTTCATGTGGCAGCAAATTTCGACAAATTAGAAGTATTAAAGGAAACAATTAAGTGGGCTAAAGACAAATTAACAACAGAGGAGGTAAATAAGTTGTTTTTAACCACAGACAGCGAGGGAAGGACCATCTTTCATGTGACAGCAGATTTCTTCGAAAGAGAAGTATTTCAGTGTAAACTAAATTCGGCTAAAGTGAGTAAAAAAACAAAGGAGGTAAATACATTGTTATTAGCCATAGACGGTATGGGAAAGGACGGCTTTTAATATGGCAGCAAATTTCTACAATCTAGAGTTATTAGAGGAAATACTGAAATGGACTAAACATAATCTAGCAACAGAGAAGGTAAATAAACTCTCATTTAACACAGAAAATATGGGAAGGAAGATTTTCAATATGGCAGCAAACCAGAGGTATTAAAGCAAATATTTAATTCGGCTAAAGAAAGTTTAACAACAGATGAGGTAAATAAATAGTTATTAGCCACAGACGGTATGGGAAGGATGGTCTTTCGTGGGGCAGCACAGTTCTCCAAACCATAGTTGTTAGAGAAAATATTGAAATGGGCTAAAAAGAATCTAACAACAGAGGATGTAAATAAATTGTTATTAGTCACAGACAGCGAGGGAAAGACGGTCTTTCATATGGCAGCAGAGTTCTCCAAACTAGAGGTATTAAAGAAAGTAATGAATTGGACTAAAGAGAATGTAACAACAGAGGTGGTAAATAAATTGTTATTAGCCACAGACAGCGAGGAAAGGACGGTCTTCCATGTGGCAGCAAAGTTCCTCGAACTGGAGGCATTTCTGGGAATACTGAATCTGTAACAACAGAGGAGGTAAATAAATTGTTATTAGCCACAGACAGCGAGGGAAGTATGGTAGAACATTTCTTAGAACCAAAGGTATTTCAGGGAATACTGAATTGAACTAAAGAGAATCTAACAACAGAGGAGGCAAAGAAATTGTTATTAGCCACAGACAGTAAGGGAAGGACGGTCTTTCAAATGGCAGCAAAGGGCTATAAATAAGAGATACTGCAGGAAATATTAGAGTGAGCTAAAATAAACGAACATAAGAAGAGGTTAATAAATTTTTATTAGCCACAGACCATGAAAGTATTACCGCCTGCACATGTTAGTAATGTAGAGCGAACTAGAAATAGTAGAGAAAATATGGAATATGGCTGAAGACAGTCTAACAACAGACGAGATAAATAATTAATTTTTATTGGTCACAGTCAAATAGCGAAGGACTATCTTGCACTTCACAGCGGAGTGTGGCAAAATAGAGTTAGTAGAGAAAATACGGAAGTTGGCTGTAAAGAAAGTAACAACTGAAGAGATAAAAAATAAATTATTATTAGCCACAGAGGATAAGGGAAGGACCGTGTGGCATGTGGCAGCAGAGTGCGGCAAATAATGTCTTTACAGAAAATATGGAATGTAGCTAAAGAAAAACTAACAACAGAAGAGGTATATAAAGAATTATTTGTGGCGGGAAACGATGGTCAGACGGTCTAGAACTGAGCTCACGTTTTTGGAGATTTTTTTTACAGGAATTATGATAGTGGGCTATAAAGAAACTAAAACAGACGAAATGAAAAGGAATTGCTTTAGCCACAGATAATGGGGCTGCAATTGGACAAAACCAATAAATATTAATTGCACTGTTTGTGCTGGTTGAAAAATGGAAAATAAACTCAAAATTTTTTCCGTCTTGCCGCAGATAATGTGGGAACTCCACTTTACCGCTTGTTAAAATGCACGTAAAGTGTTCAGAAATTTCAACACTATCTAAATAATAAAAAAGTGTTCTTGAATTTTTTTATCCATGGTGGAAACTCCACAGTGAGCCAGTGGCACCTCACAATTAAAGCTTCACAGCCACACCACACACAGTATGACCCCTCTGGACGACTGAACATCCAGATCCATAGAACTCTACCTCAAAAAATTAACATTCACAAGAAACAGACACCATGACCAGGCGATATTCGAAATTACTAGCCCCAGCAAGCGAGCGACCGCAGACGGACCCAGCACTATCTGGACGATATGTTAGGGGGGGATAAACAGAACACATACGAACTGGGTTAGTGCTGGACCTGCATCAATATGATCAGCACTTTTACAGTACAATTCTAAACCACACTGCCAACTGCTGTGTTCACAACACTGTGCAATTTAAGCTGTTTTATTCACAACATTTCACACCCTCCCTGCAGTAAGTTGGCTGAGGTGGTGGCTTTGTCCAACCCTTCTATCAACGTAAAGCTATCAGTCTGATTACCATCTGGCTCTAATGCAGCACCGCTGATAGCCAAAGCCACAGCACAACTGAAAGAAGTGGCCTTCCGTCAGCCCATCGGACGATACCATACATTGTGCTGTTATCGAATGAGCAGACCGGGTTTGTTGAATGGACGGCGACTGAGGGAGTTAGTTCGGATGTAAAGACACAAGCTTGGGCTATGCCTGACTTTCCAGACAGTCGGCTTTTCATATTCGGGAGCGAATTGGGAATTTACAGTCACCCGATGTTTTCCTCAGTTACCGGAATGCAAGATGTGCCCTAGTAACGGCCATACAAAATGCCACAGTTTAGCCAATAGTAAGAAGGGCCGATGAAAGTTTGGAGCTGACAAATCATTAGCGGGGGGTGACACCAGAAGTGGAAACAGAATCACTGTGTTTCGAAGAAGGATCATCTGAAATTTCGTGACAAACCCCTTGCAGGAGTATGTTAAATCTCCAGTTACTTTCTCTGATTTAAAACAGAATGTTTTGCTGATATCGAAGTGTTCCATATAACAGCAGCACAAAGAGCTTGAGCTCACGTGATGGTGACGCAAATGTAAACAGTGTGCAGTTAAAATTATCTTCCAATGCTCTTCAGTACAGATGATTGTTGTACAGAGTTATTGTTGGTTGTGATAAAGTGTTTAGTGTATGATAGGTTTGTTTTTTAACCTTTTCGCACCGGAATTATTTTTTTATTTTTAGCACACTCTGTATATAAAATGTGAATAATATAGGAACCAAATACGTTAGAATTATGAAACAAACTGCATTTTGAAGAGGAAAAAACGGAGAATATATACCATGTTTAAAATATTCAGTACCTGTATTTGTTGAATAAATATAGCGGTGCGGTACGACCACTATAGTCGTCGTTAGGCATCAAAAGGTTATATCGCACTGTGTGTGAAAGTATGCACTGTTGAAAATTGCCATGATATTGAATAATTATTTTATAAACATTTATATATAGGTGGATGTACACAATATTCTGTTTTATGTTATTATGTGTAAATCGCATTTATGACTTACAGATTGCATCAGTAGACTGCATGAAGTTTCGTAGTAAGGAGTAAACTAGTGTTTACTGGTGTAGTAGGAAACGAATGTAAATTGGAGGCATTCTTAATAATTGGAAAAATTATTTGAATGGCTGCTATTAATACACTCCAGGTCCTGTAAAAAAAAGGGTATTAATTGAGCAATTTGCGTTTGATGCTAATTCTGTAAAGAAAATTACTTCTTCGCGTTCAAGTGAAATATTGTAACATATAAATATATTTTCCCCATTTTATATTACTACGTATCCTGTATGTACACCTACAGAATTTGAAATATATTAAATGTATTATTAACTGCAATATTGTCCTATGTTCATATTTTCTCCGTGTTCTGTTACTAATTATCCTCTATATAAACATACAAGTTTTCAAATGTATTAACTGTATTATTAACTGTAATATTGTCCTATATTCATATTTTCCCCATGTTATGTTACTACATAACCTGCATACACACACACACACACACACACTTTGAAATGTGTATATAAAATGTTCATCACAAAGACCCACATCATCACAAAGACCCACATTACCTTCCTTGTACATGTAACAATATACATAGTTAAGAAGGCAGTTGCTTGACAAATGTTCTATAATTTTAATAATGTATTGCTATCATGTAGTATGTTTAACAAAATGGGCAACTAATGTGTAAAATAAGAAGTTAAGCAATGAATTTGTTTTAATAAATACATAAATATTTGATTACATGACGTTCACTTATAAAATAATCATCATAATTGTATCAAAATATCCTTTAAGAAAGACACAAACGTTCCCCCTTCGCCATCCTCTCAGTAACAATTCTGTTCGCTGTGCTGATGTCTGATGCAGTGCATTACTTTCAATACTCAGAACAAATTTGTCGCTATTTATACAATGTAACAAGCAAACACACACAAACATTCCCACTTCACCATGCTCTCAGTAACAATTCTGTTCACTGTGCTGATGTGTGATACTTTGCATGGCTTCATTTTCTCTGTAGACGCTTGTCACTATTTACCCAATGTAACTAACAAAAAACAAAGGAACAATCACAGAGCAGTATATAATGCGGTGCAGACATTTCACACAAGGTGTCCCACAGTGTCCTATCAGTGCACATTTCGTTACCATTTATATCTTCCACTTCCTTTTCCAGTTCCATCCAAAGTAACCACTTCAACTTTTTACCTCAGTAAAATTCTCATTCATGTTGGTTGTGAAGTTTTATTTCATTGTTGTAGCTCACCAGTAGTAGTAGCAGCAGTAGTAGTAGTAGTAGTAGTAGCAGTAGTAGTAGTAGCAGTAGTAGTTGTTTTAGTAGCGTTGGTGGTGGTAGTAGCTTTAGTAATAATGGAAGTAGTAGTTGTTTTGTTACTGTTTTGGTGGTTGTGGTGGTTGTAGTGCTGGTGGTTGTGGTGATGGTAATAGCAGCATTAGTAGTTCCAACAAAAGCAACAGTACAACAGACTTTTCTTTCTTGTTATACATGAATCTACTGCTTCGTAATATTGAGTTATGAAATAATTTCTTTTTATATTTGCCCAGATATATTGGATAACTTTGGAAGTGTACAGTACATAAGTAACACAGTCCTGCTGTTCAAGATAAGCATTCTGGTGTATAGTGGTAACACTGTGGAACGTAACACTGTACATTTGCAGGTACAACTGTGGACATGAATTAGTATTCCTTCAGGAAATATTATTGGGGTAAGGAAATAAAAAAAATAAGTAGATAGGTGGGGCTTATAGCGCATAAGTTTGACATGAGTTCACGCAGGGTTTTGGTGTGGACATCTGAGGGAAAGAGACCACTTGGAAGACAAAAGTGTAGATGGTAAAATAATATTAATTGTATGTGGAGGCATGAACTGGATTGAGACAGAACAGCGGGCTGTTGTGAATGTGGTAATGAATATTCGGTTCCCAATACGGGGAGTTTCTTGACTGTCTGAGGACCTGTTGGCTTCTCCAGAAGCACTCTGCTTCTTGACATTGCATTAATACAACAGTGCAGACTGTTAGAAGGCAGAAAGCAGTTCTTTGCAGAACTGACAGTACTGCCTTCCTATTACCGGATCTGCAGCTCTTTCAATTCATCAACATTCCGCTCTGCAGTCAGCTCTGTTCCTTCAGTCAACATTCCGCTCTCCAGTCATCTATGTTCCTCCATTCAACATTCCGCACTCCAGCCAGCTCTGTTCCTCCAGTCAACATTCTGCTCTCCAGTCCGCTCTCTTCCTTCAGTCAACATTCCGCACTCCAGTCAGCTCTGTTCCTCCAGTCAACATTTCGCTTTCCAGTCATCTATGTTCCTCCATTCAACATTCCGCACTCCAGCCAGCTCTGTTCCTCCAGTCAACATTCTGCTCTCCAATCCGCTCTCTTCCTTCAGTCAACATTCCGCACTCCAGTCAGCTCTGTTCCTCCAGTCAACATTTCGCTTTCCAGTCAGCTCTGTTCCTTCAGTCAACATTCCGCTCTCCAGTCAGCTCTGTTCCTCCAGTCAATATTCCGCTCTCCAGTCCGCTCTGTTACTTCAGTCAACATTCCGCACTCCAGTCAGCTCTGTTCCTTCAGTCAACCTTCCGCTCTCCAGTCAGCTCTGTTCCTTCAGTCAACATTCCGCACTCCAGTCAGCTCTGTTCCTTCAGTCAACCTTCCGCTCTCCAGTCAGCTCTGTTCCTTCAGTCAACATTACGCTCTCCAGTCAGCTCTGTTCCTTCAGTCAACATTCCGCTCTCCAGTGAGCTCTGTTCCTTCAGACAACCTTCCGCTCTGCAGTCAGCTCTGTTCCTTCAGTCAACATTCCGCTCTCCAGTCTGCTCTGTTACGTCACATCAAACCAATGACGCTGTCAGTGTCCCGTTCCTACAAACACTCACCTTCTTCTCTACGCCAAAGCCGTGAAGTTATTTCGCCAGCGTTTCACTGCGAGGGCTTCTGGTCGACCCCAAGTCGCTTCATGTATGAACCGTGGTGCAACAACAGCAATACCAACTGTCTGCAGCGAACAGGCCTCAATTTTACATCACATTTGCTTTGTTTATGTGTTTATGATGTCAGTATCTGTTGATTCAGTGTACAAACAGTACGGTAGTGTTACTGTACCTTTATTTCGTCTCACTTACTGTTACGCTGTCAGTACAGTTTATAAATACAAGCTTTATCAAAGTAATTACAAATATTTGTATACATTAGATATAAATAATTTATCTCTGAATGTTACTATTAAATATTGCTGTCACAGCTGAAAATTCTGCAGTCAGTGTTGCCATTTTTTACGTGACGTCATACGGTGAGTGCTACTGTAGGTGCTGCATTCACAGTTAAATGTTTCAAACTATTTCACAGGGTACCAGCAGCAGATCCGTTCTCGATAGAATCGCTGGCACTGTTAGCACGTGTTGATGCATCGTTGTGTTGTTTTGTGTGGTATTTTGGTGTGCTGCTGAATTTCATTGTCATTTTCCACTTCCATTTATCATCTTATTCACCTGTACTGATGACGATAATAAAGGTCTAAACGTGATTTAAGTGTTGAATTTAAAATTATTTACTTTTCTGTTCACAATTTGACACCATTTCATCTTTTCGATTAACGTTGTTGTCAATAAAGCAATCAGCATTTACTGAAAGCAACGCTTCTGAACAACACGTTTTCAAAATTTTGTTTCTAAACTGGGTCTTGCGACACCATCTGACTCTCAGTGGTTAGAGTACAAAGAAACTTTTCTCTCACCACTGACAACAGCAGTTACGCTTTGCCTCTAACTTAACACAACCACTAAAGATTATCAACAGTAAAGTTTAATATAACTACTTGTGGTTAGTTGGAACTGATAAAACTACCATGAACATCGGAATAACCAAGGATGGAGGCCACCTTCACTGCAAAATGATAACACAGTTCCATCAAAAAAAGGTTTCCCAGCTTTTAATTATCTCGAACTTCCCGTTTTTTCATAATATTCTTCTCAGCACTTTGCCCTTCAAACACCCCCCACACTCCATCAGCAACTGAATACTGTGTGTGCTTGGGCGGGCGTAGCTATCAGTGCGCCCCCTCACTCCTCATCATACTGCACCATGTGAACAGGTTTGTTAAGTTGGTTCACATTTAAAAACGCCCGTCCTGCCTTCTCCAGTTGAAGTGAGATCTGCACTGTTTACGTCCTTCTTCCTAACAGATATTTCAGAAGGCGATTGGCTGCACAGCCTGCAGCACATCCTTCAGGTAGGCTGTGTTGTCGGTCAAACTTCCGCTGCTAGCAAGATAGGGTTTGGCAACTGCAGAAGTGCTGTTTGGGTATTAGTGACTGAGTGGTGGGTCTGAGCTGCGGGTTTTGGATAGACAGGCCGAGGGAGAGTTAGGTTAAGGACCTGCAGGATTGGCAGTTGGATGTCTGGGTTCAGCAACAGATCGGCGACAGTGCCTGGAATGTGAGAGACGGACAGGGCAGGTTGCAAGGCGTGGTGGCCTGAGGAAGGAAAGACATAATACGAGAACAGAGGATAATGAGGGGAGAAACGTGAGGGAATTGGTACATTGTGGAAGGTGTCTGTATTAGCAACTGGGCTATATACAAGATAATGAGCGATGTGGTAGAAGTGTGTGTGTTGTGCTGGGAATTTAGGTTAGACGGGGTCAATTGCTGGAAGCGGAAGGTGATCAGATATGTCGATGGTGACGTCCGTCGTACCTTCGGCAACAAGGCCGCAGGTTGTCGAGTGCTGCCGAATCCTGGATTCGTCTCTGGCGTATACGTTGTGATTGTAGTAGTGGGCAGTGTTCAGGTTATCAGTGGCACTGGTTGTGCTGTTTTGGCTTGGCGGTATGACTTGCGTGGAAACAGCCAGGAGGTCGGCAAGCAGAGACAGAAATAGCTGCAAATGGAGCCACGTGATTTACTGGCACTTGGCATCTTCAGACAACTGGAGTTTAAGTTTACATCTTTCAGCAGTACGGTTAGGAATCTTCGCGGGCAGCAGGTAACACCAGGATAGAGAAATGGCGCAATGTACCGGCATTATTTGCACTGCTCACACTATAATATTCTAGTTATCAAATTTAGGAGGATGCTATGGTCTGTCCACGTAGCACGTATGAGCTACTAGAGCAGTTCCTAGAGGAGTTTTGTTTGGGAAGAATCAAGGAAAAGCCCACTTTTAGTTCCACGCACAGATAAGAAGATATTATTAAAATGTATCCTAAAGTAATAAGGTAGGAGGACGTGACCTGCAACAATGTGACTCTTAACAGATACACATAACCAGCTATTGTGGACGTTGTAATGAACTTTGGGATTCCATTACTTTCAAATTTTTCTTGGACAGCTGAGAAACTATCAGCTTTTCAGACAGGACTATGCTCCATGTAATTATTTTGCTAGACCTGTAACAAAGCAGTACTGCTGTTTGCTGAGATACAACGCCTTGTAATTCAATAGATAGGTTAGACAGTGTCTCGATGTTCGTGAAACTCGATGTTCGCGACCTATCCGTAACTTGTAACAAGCTGTTCCTAATCTCACGTAGTAGCTTGGCACAAGCACTAACACCTGCCACTTGCATGCCGAAGTCATAGGTTCGAATGCCGCAGCCAAACCGACCATCCTGAAAGTTTTCTTATTCTGCCCCAGTCCCTCCAAGCATGACGGTACTGTACCTAGAACTAGCATGTGACCGGTTCCTTCCAAGTCCCTCCCAATTCGTACTAACTAATGACGTTTTGCTGTCTCCACATCTGACACTGTGCTTGTACAAGCAATACTACGATGATGGAACAGAGTCCTCGAGAAACAGATATTCAGGGATTTTCTGTGCTTTGTGGAACCCGAAGTTTCATCACCGTGTTCACACAAGCCCGCTACTTGTCCTGTCATGAGCCAGATCAATCCAGTTAACGCTCTCCTGTCCCATTACTTTAATGCTCACTTTATTATGTTTTTTCCATCTATGCCAATTCTTTCAAGTACTCTCCTTCCTTTAGTGCTCACCACTAAATTCCTGTATGAATTTCTTTTTTCGAGTACTTTCTACAATAATGTCCAATCTCATCTTTCATCATGTAATCACGGAATAATATTTGTTGAGGATTAACAATTAGGAAGCTACTCATAATGTACTTTTCTCATCTCTCGTGTTGCCATATCATTTATATTTTTATGGGTCTGTCTGGATCCGAGATTACGACACACGCTGTGTCAGCTAACAACACAACACAACACCCTTCCTATATAAACAGTAATAACATGAGAAGCCGCACAGTTCCCAACACCACAGCAGCAGTCTGTGTTACAGTATGTGCTGTATCAACTGACGGTACTGCGGAAACACGGATATTATTTTATCTGACAAATATCGTCTGTAACTTCCACCCACTAACCCGCCGGGCGTGTGAGCAATCTGTTGAGCTGGCCACGTTATTGCGGTGAACGTAACGAAGCGAAGTGGCAAGGAGAGACATCTGATGAAACAATGCCGCTGTACTTATTGGCTGATATTTGGTGCAGCAACACAATACCGGTACAGTGCACTCAGAGGGAATGTGCAAATTGTTAACAACTGTTCCGTTAAGCTGTGTCACAGTAAATATGGACAGTACTTCGGGCAATGTATAATTACAAACATTTGGTAAGTTTTCCGAAAGAGGGAATATGTCATTACATTAAATTGCGGTAAGTCACGTGGTGATAAACACTGCTTAGAAGGGGCCAAATTGTAACATTCGACGGCTCAAAAGGAAACAAATTTCGTATCCCAAATATGAGGTTTCGAAAGTCATTGCAGATATATGCAGATATAGGGCCTTACCCAAAATAATAGTCATGTTCATACCAAATATCAAATTTGAACAGTCACGTGACCTCGCGACTGTACCTTGACTGCCGGGGCGGGGGGAGGGGGATTCACTGAAAATGTGCACATCGCAATTAACACGCTTGCTGTAAGAACGGTGGAAGTTTGGTGCCGATCGGTCAATAATTAAGGGCACTTTACTGTACAACACTGTGCCGTCTCGCCTCTATCTCGGTTCTAATAGACAGAATTTCCTCTAAATTCGTACCTCACACAAACCACGCATGCGTTAATTAAGGTTCCCTAAGAACTGTATAAAAAGTCACCCAAGATTTGACTTTCGGTTTGTTAGAACAGCTGCACAGTGTGTAATGCTGCGTGTTGCTAGCAGTCAAATTAAGCTCACACACGTACTGAGGACCAGGTGGACACTTGTGCGTTTTTAATTATAGGAATGTTTGTATTTTGATTGCTGTACGCAATGTGACTCCTGTAGGATATACACAACTGTTGAGGAAGTTTTGCGTGTGGACTGCGTAAATGTTATTGTGAGGATATTGGTGTAACTCTCGTCACTCACTGCATATCGCTCACATACACTGCAGTGAAGACATACTGAGTTAATAATAGCCGGTAGTTATTGCTACCTGCATCTTGATGTCTCCTTATACAACACATCTCAGGCGGGACAGATTAAACACTTGTCTTCAAAACCACCCGGTGATCCAATATTATAAAGCAGGGCTGATGAAGTTGCAACCTTCGGTCACGTGACTAATATCAGTAATACAGTTTAACAAACACACTGTAACAGGTCTACAGAAATTAGTGTGGCATGTTTATTAGCGAAGACAATGTTTATAAACTGCAACTCGTCACTTTCAACACAGCGCACAGTCAACCGATCAATCTCTGCGTTTTACCCAGTTCAGCACGTCTACTGCCTTGTCATTCAACTGTAATGTTAGCGTCACTTCAAGGCAAAGCAATCCCTGTACAGCCCTGGACAGGCCCTGATGTTTCTAGGAAGTTTAGGCTTCCATATTTCAAGACAGTCGGCACATGAATTTGGTAAAGTTGTCAGCCCTACATACCGGCCGCCTTTACCCCGACAAACATTCCTGGTACTCATGTCTGTTGGGGCTGAGTCGACCCTAGGACTATAGTGGAGTCGGAAGTATTAAGTCAATGAATAATTCTAATGATACAATTGGGAACCGAACCCGCTACCTACCGGATTGTAGCGCAGTTTTACCGTAACGAACTGTTTGTAAATAACTTCATTGTAGGTAATTCAACTCCCCCACCGCTTCACGATATATGTATATAGAGGGGCGGCCCTCATTTGAGTCCTTCACAAATTATGTGGCCCTCCTGAGGTGTGCAGTTGGCCAGCCCTGTATGAAGTGTAGCGCTGTCGTCCCACTGTCACGTACGGAAATCGCGCACAGTTGAAAGATTCTCGTTCCGATCTGAGTTAAGCCAAATTTAAATGACTCTGAGGCCACAACAAAGCGATGTCTGACTTCTACAGCGATAAAACTTCCCACTGCCGGTGGAGGTAATTGATTGCTGCACATTCATGACGGCTGTCAAAAATAACGAACAGTTTTATCGGGGTTTCGCAGTTTACTGCATATTAGTTATTTCTGAAATTTCAAATTTTCGTATTGTTCAGCAGTGAAACACAAATTCATAAAACCCATTAAGCTTTAAGCACAACGTGAAGTGAATTTTGGTAAAAAAAACTTGTAATATGTTATTTTGAAATGTGTCAGTGAAGTGCCCAACTGCTGGCTGGACGACTGGCGTCGTGATGCTTGCAGCAGCAAAAACATCTCTACTGTCACCGCGTTAAGGATGTCTTTTTGTACCTGCCAGCATGAGGGAGTGTTTGATAGAAGCTGAACTGACCGGAAAGTGTAGTTCACCAATCGTCTGCATCCAGTGCAGAGATGGAAAGTTCATGGCGCTACAGCTCTCCATACGTCGGTATAACGTAGTGCTTAGACACAATACAGCTCCACGTTGTTTCAGATTATACAATTCAAAATCTGGGTACAAAAGCTTGGAAACGGAACAGAAAACAAATTCTGGTAATTTCCGAACTGCAGTATCTGAAACAGAATGCAAACAGCGATATTGAATGACGTAACGTTAACAGCTGACTGTATTGTTATCTGGGGAAACCTGACAACTGGAGCAAGACCTCGCTGTCGGGAGATGTCTGGACATGAGAATAAGTTGACCTGTGACCGGGGTATCATTGGTATCATTGGTGTCATTGGTAACATTGACCGTAACGAAGAACAGACATGCTCACATTACTGTAGCAGAACTGTGTTAGTCTGTCCCAAGGAACGTGGCTGGAAGTTACAAATAACTACACCAATCAACTGACAGTTTAATATTCGTAGACATGAATGAAACTGCAGTCAAGATTGCTGTGCCTAGAGGTTTGGTGAAACTGGAATACTGCTGGATGTAAATGTCTGCATTGTTCCGGTATTAACAGAGACTAAGTCAGCCGATTGTTCTGACATCCGCAATGCAAATGCAGCGGACCGCGCTCACTGCCTGGAATAATTCGATGGATTTTCCCACCTTTCATATGAAGCCATCCAATTTCGCAACACACATTATATATCGATATTCGAATGGGTCAGAATTGGATCCTGTGTGCATGTCACTGTGTCATATATCCATCTTCAAACACAATATGTACCGTAATTCTTAAGACCCGCCACTGTAAACACTAGGCGCTATAGATAAGAATGACATCTTGCGGGGTGAATTGAAATTAACCCTCGAAGTCACGTGATTGCTAATCCAATGATATCAGACAGTCGCTAGAACCTGCTCACAGTGGACGCGCACCTGCCTGCCTTGCATTTTGCACGCCTAAAGTCTATATCTTTCGTGTCTGAGAAACATTTGTTACAGTAATTGAATGGAAATATATTTTGTAAAACTACAAACCGTATCGGGAGGTCGCGGGTTTGAATTCCGAAGGTTTCATTGTAATTGACGTAATCGTTCCAGCCGCATTATGCCCTTGGGGTCGACTTAGCGCAAAAATGATTTCCTAGAATATTTTCAGGGTGGTAAAGGCAGCCGGTGAGTACGGCTGACAAACTTACTACCTTCAAGTGCCGATTGCCTTCAAATCTGGGAGCCTTAACCTCCTGGAACCTCCAAAGCCTGTCCAGGGCTGTACAAGGATTGCTGTTTACAAACCGTGCAAACGCTTATAGCCATCTTGGATTTACAGTTACTTGGCACCTACTTAAATATTAAAGATTATTTAACTTGTAATATTGTACACTGAGTTACATAACACGTTTCATTTTTTTCAAATATTTTAAACATTATCATCATAATTCCATATTTTTTTTTAACTTGAAATAAATAGTGTTTTTACAGTCTGTAGTCGTATTTGCATCTCAAGCAGAAGCCTGTAGACATCTTGGATTTTCGTGTCGCTCTGCACCACACAGACGCTACGGTAATGTTGCTGAACACACTGTTACAGTATCGTGTTAAGTTAATTGATAATTTTACAGGTTTTGTTATCGTAATTTCAATGTAAGTGTTACGGTGAACGGTAATACGAAAAATGGGTTCGTAGAAATTTTAGCTGCTTTTACAACTTTACAAGACGGTTGCATACTGAAGGCTTTATAAAAGCACAATATATTGTGTGGGTAAAATAAATGTAGAAGCCCCCGGATTTTTAAGATTCCGGTTACAAAAATGAATATTATACAGCATTCTGGACTATAATTTTACATTAAAAATTAAGGTTTTTTATTTATAAAGTTGGTAATTATTTTAGAAATGTTATCTCATTTTTAGAGGTAAAGCTATTGACAAATAAAATTAATTACCTTCCATATATGAATCACATGATATAACCCAACCCATACCTTTTAAATTTGTAACCGTTTCTTTCTTGGATATTGTCACTGACAGCCTTGTGTTGTATTCCAGCCATCATGCCACAACTCAGTTCTTCATTTCAAGCACTGCAGATATTCCTTGCTAATAGAACAGTTGTGATGTACATAAGGAGATTATTCAACATTTGTTTAAAGGAACACTAGATTGAATTTTCTGTTCTGAAATAACAAAATTGTATCTGTTGGTATTAGGATAAAAACTGATGAATAACGAAAAATTCTAAGTACGTTTGTCCCTAATATTGAAGGATTGAAGACATTGATATCAGGTGCGAAGCTGCTGCTGCTAACTGGGTTGGAAATAAAGCTGAAGTACGTTGTCACTGGAGGAAGGTCTGACTGGTAGCGTTTATCAGTAAAAGGTAATTAAACTCCATTTAGTAGTTTAATATATATAAACTGTCATTTCGACAAATTTTCAGGGGTGACAAAAAGTGGCCATTTATTTTTGTGCTGTTTTTACGAAATAACGAAGGTTCTTAAGACCATATCGAAAGGTCTGTCCGCGCCTTTACTTGTCATTTAATATAAGCGACCTAATTCCTCGGATTTTTACGAAATTTGGTACAGACAGCCTTCACATGGAAAGGTACAATAGACGTGAGTTTCGCGAATATAGCCTCAGTGGCAGCCGTGTGTTTCTTGTGGGCCTAAATGGATTTCCGTCAGCAATTTCCACACTTTTCATGGGAAGCGGTTAAAATGCGGTAGTTGCAGAAGATGAACACGTGATAGTTTCAGCAGTTCAGAAGTTCCGTGAAAACAGATAGAGTGACAAAAATGTTTCATTTAAGGTCACACGTGAAGTAATCGTATCGCCAGCATTTTCTGCACTTTCTATCCGACTTGCTTAAGATCCTTTAGACTGCTGTCAACACAAATGGACTGAATATCCGTTCGATACAGATCTGTGCTGTCAAAACAGCAGCAGTTACTGAAGTAAGTAAACCAAATTCTATTCCATTCCCCGCTTTTATCCTTCGTTTTGATTCAGATCCGGTACATCAGACCTGACAGTAAGGCTGTTGGGCGTTTGGAAATTTCGTAAAATCGTGACAGAAAAGGGCACAAATTTTAAAGGTGTAAATGAAATTACATTTCCGTGTGTCCAGTGAAGTGCACCGATATTTATAGAATAAACAGCACCTTGATAGGCCTGTGTGGTGCGGCACAGACTACAGGCAGTCTGTGTCACTGCACTGTGCTGACTGCACACACATGATGCAGCCCGCACAGCACCTTCAGTGCAGAATGACAAACACCATAACTACAGAACATGTTCTGAACACTCAGTGCACCATGTGTTTCCCCTCCACTTGTCAGTCTCTCAACACCAGCTCTGACTGTCAATTTTGTCTCTAATTACGATGCCTCACACTCAGACCGCCAGAACACCACATGCAATCTGCCACCATCCATCTGCACTGCACACAACTCACTTGTCAGCACCTCCCTTCCGACAATTGTCTCGTGCAGCGCCTTGTTAAGCCTGCTATTGTTAAATTTAATGTTTATGTAATTATTACTTCAATTATAAAATTGTGTGACTTTCTGTGTTTCTATCAAACGCATTCGATCTTATGTTAGCTTGTTACCCTCCGTCTCAGTTATAAAAACCAGTCACTTAATGTTGTGTAGGGAAATAATCGCTGTTTGTTCTGAGATCCACACAAAACACACAAATACATACTGTGTGGGCAGAAGGTAGAATTGGTGAATTGTAATGTGACGGTACATAGAGTGACCACTGGGCTGTAAATGCTTATTTATAATTAAACACTCAGTCCGTACAGCGCAGTAAACACACTCCGCCTGGGCTATACAAACCAGTCAGTTAATGCTTTACAGGGAAATAATCACAGTTTGTTCTGAGATCCACACAAAACACATAAATACACTGTGTGGGCAGAACGTAGAGTTTGTGAATGTTAAACTGGCTGTACGTATAGTGACCACTGTGCGGTACATATAGTGATCACTGGCCTGTAAAGGGTTATTTATAATTAAACATCCAGTCCGTACCGCGCAGTAAACACGCCGTCTTGGTTGTAAACCCAGTCAGTTAATGCCGCATAAAGAAATAATCGCTGTTTGTTCTGAGATTCACACAAGCTCGTAACTGCATTATGTGTGCAGAATGAGGAAGTTGTACATTAAAAGTGGCATAAGAAAGACTTTAGTCCAGTCTACAATTAACAACTCCCATTATCACCCTAACACACATCGCAATGTATTACTGCCATAACTAACTGCATTCAATGTGCTGTCTTACTTACAAAAGCCACTCTTGACACTGCCTGCTCTTATGGAACTCAAAGTTTGTACTGTGTACAAAAACTAAACAATGGACCTTATTCCGAACCACCTCAGTAAAAGACACACTCCATATTTGTCAAATAGCGATTTTAATATTATTTTCCTGTACGTCTACATGTTAACGTATTTCCATTGCAGTTTTCTGCACTAAACACCTCACACCATACACCATTTGTGTATGTCTCAATACTCTCCCCCCTCCACGCTGCTTTCCCACTGTTTTGTCGCAATAATACAAAAACAATTCTGTATCCAGTTTTGTATAGAGAGGGAGTCAAAGTCACTGTGCAGCTGAACAACATTGACGCTGCACTGTGCTGACAGTCTGTTGGTTCAACAGATGAAGCCAGCGGACACACACAGACAGTACGATAATATAAGGATCATAATGACTTGTTTGATGGAAAGGAAGCTTTCTGAAATGTGAAATGTTATCATCGTCATGGCGTTCGAGTTTCTGTATGTCTGTGTGTTTAATCTTCGAAATTCTACTCTGTCTGAATTGTGCATTTAACATTTTGAACCAAGTGAGTGATTTCTGCCAATCCAGTTGTGAACATTATGATGACCATGGCAGGCAGTCTGACATTATGTTTGCTGTTTGTGATGAGGCTGAACCACTGGAGGTGTCCTGTGAGACAAGATAAGGAGGGAATTACATACAGACTTGTATGTTATACGTAATGTAATTATGTTTATTGTGAAAAATATCGATATGCTTGTAAGGGGATTTGTGAGGTTATGGCTGACAGTATATTGGGCACGAAACTTGTTATTATGCAAATATTTGTGTATAAAATTAAAATATTATAATTACGTAAGACTAGAATTTTTTGCAGCATTATTGTAGGCCAGTTGTACTGCTATATATTATTGTAGGCCAGTTGTCCTGCTGTACATTAATATAGGTCAGTTGTCCTGCAGTACATTAATGTAGGCCAGTTGTCCTGCTGTACATTAATGTAGATCAGTTGTACTGCTGTACATTACTGTAGGTCATTTGTCCTGCTGTACATTAATGTAGATCAGTTGTACTGCTGTACATTAACAGGAGGCATTCTTAAAACGAATACTAAGCAAAGAGGGTAAATGCTGGTCTGATTTCTACAAATACGTAAAAAGGCGTAAAGGAAATAGGGAAAATATCCCCGCCATCAAGGACTGTACCGGACGGATCATTACAGATGCGATAGACAAGGCCAATCCGTTTCATTCCTATTATTGGACAGTATTCAGCAGATAGGGTAATATTCTTCATATACAGGGCGAAAAAACAGGGAATTCATTCATCACTGATATTAAAACAATTAGGAGAAAGGTTAAAGCCATAGGAAAAAACAAATCAATAGAACCAGACCGGGTCTCTAGAGAAATTCGTAAACTGGGTAGGGAAGCCATGATTCCGTACCTTGCACGACTACTAGACATAACAATGAATAATTGTACATTGCCAGGTGACTGGAAGAGAGCTACGGTGATTCCTATTCACAAGGGGGGCGATCGACCATTAGTCACGAATTATAGACCGGTTAGTTTAAACTCGGTAGTTTGCAAGCAAAAGGAACACGTTAGAGCTTCATATCTAAGGCAAGTGTGGGATAAGAATGATTGGCTGTACGAGGATCTACATGGATTCAGACCGGGATATTCGTGCGAAAGTCAAGTAATCGCGGTATGCCAGGACATTGCGGACTCTCTGGATAACGGAGACAAGATTGACGTTTTTATAGTTGAATTTTCGAAAGCTTTTGATTTAGTTCCTCATGGTCTGCTGCTAACTAAAATTGCAAACTCAGGCGTGGATTCTAGGGTAACGGTATGGATGAAGGAATTCCTTTTAGGTTGCGCGCAGAGAGTCAGGGTGGGAGGGCAACTATCTGAAGAAGTTAGGGTAACGTCAGGTGTACCGCAAGGAAGCATACTAGGTCCTCTTCTGTTCCTAGCCTACGTAAATGATATTTGGAGGAATATGGAATCAACTATTAGACTTTTTGCTGATGAATGTATAATTTACAGAAAAATGATAAATAATGAAGACATGGAAAAATTGCGGAAAGACCTGGACAGGCTGGGGGAGTGGGCGGTTAAAAATGCGATGAAGGTAAATCCAAGTAAAAGAAAGGCAATTCGCTTCACGAGAGCTACGGTAATGGATCCACTAAATTATTCGTTAATTGACACATTAATACCGGAAGCGAGCAGTTGTAAATATTTAGGAATAATCTTATGCAGCGACTTAAGTTGGGCGGATCAAGTCAACTACACGGTGAAAAAGGTCTGGAAAGCACTACATTTCACAACGCGAGTGCTAAAAAAGGGTAATAGTAATATCAAAATCTTAGCCTACATGTCACTTGCACGTACGTCCGATTCTTGAATATGGGACCGCGTGCTGGGATCCGTACAGGGAGGGACAAATAAGTGCGTTAGACAGGGTGCAAAAGAAAGGGGCCAAATTTGCACATCATACGAACAGTCCGAATTGGAAAACTTTGGCGTCGCGTAGGAAGTTATCACGCATGTTTCCTCTTCAAAGCATACTCTGGGGAACGCGTGTGAAAGGCTATTGGTGGCAGATTACAGCGGCCACACTATCTGAGCAGGGTAGATCACGAAAGGAATATTAGGAGTAGGACGCAAAGGAAGGATGTAGGGAAATATTCTTTTCTAAATAGGACCATCCAACACTGGAACCAGTTACCGGCAGAAGTGTTAGGAACCCTCCCCTGCAAACCAGTCACTTTTAAAAAGATGCTAAGGAAAGTGATAATTGAGTTGAATTAAAAGGAAGTAAAGTATGCTGGAAATCATCGAAAAGTGTAGAGAAGTGAGGCCTAGTGAAGTGAAAAATCTAAAGTGAAGTGAAAAGTCATATAATATGAAGTGTAATGAAGTGAAGTGAACGAAGTGAAGTGGAATGAGGTGAAGTGAAGTGCAGTATAGGGCGTAGTAAGTAATGAGAAGTGAAGGACTGGTGAAAGCGTGAGTCAATTAATGATTGGGGGGGATTACAGGAAACTAAACGCAGTACTCTCTTACTTGGGTGTTTTTAACTTTTGTACATGTATTCTAATTTATCTCGTGTGTATTGTTGCTAGTTCTAAGTTTTCTTTTGTGTAATTGTTGTTGGTTGGCCGTATGTATTGTAGCTGTCTTGTGTGTGTTGTTGTCATCTTCTGTGTATTTAAATTTGTTGAAATGAATCGTCTTTACACAACATACAAGTAACAGTTGCAAATCTACAACTGGTTAATTAAGCGACATGTTTCGGTCTTGTTCGGCCATCATCAGGCTGACAAAGAAATTGTGTTAATTAAGGTACATTCGTTCGCTATACCAATGGGATCCCATGGTTTATATTGGTCTTATGTATTTTTAAAATATTATTTACTATTGGTTAAAACAATATAACACATTAAAATGTAAAATATTATTAATTTTAGTATCCTAGCAGGGATGGACGTAAGTTGTGCAGTCGACTTTGGTGACACTTGATAGCCTGATTGTATAAGGGGTACTCGAGGCAATCGTTCGCAATGTTTTCAGCGGGGCTTAGTGTTTCCTGGGTTCGTATGAAATTGTACACTTATGGTGTGTGCAGTTTGTATGTATTCCAGTTTTAACATGGTTGACGACCTGTATTATTAGGTTACACTTGTTTAACTAGCGTGTGCACTATTTTCCATTGGGGTGGAAATTCCCGTTTCGTAATATTTGTCTATAAAAACTCGCAGTTATCTCTGTAGTTGGAATTGGATGACCACGTGCCGGTATTGTGTAGCGCACAAATCTTATGTAGGAATTCTTGTGAACCTTCGGACTGTGGTTATTGTCGCCGTTTGTTTTATACGGGACAGTTTTTGTGGCTCTGTGGTACTCCGGCTGGTAGGGATATTGCCGTTGTTTTCTGGAAATATATACAAACATAGTAGGCTATCGATCATAACGTGAGGTATTTTTTATTTTATACGGAAGTGTTACTTACGTGGGCGCAGTCAGGCTTCCCTTGTTCTTTGTGTGCATACTACCGGTTACCGACTGTCTGGTTCTGGCTATTGGATAGCGTGTCTGCTACTTGTGCGCGACCTTACGTCCATCCCTTCTAGGATACTTAAATTAATAATATTTTACATTTTAATATGTTATATTGTTTTAACCAATAGTAATTTTTTTTTAAAAAGACATAAGACCAATATAAACTATGGGATCCCATTGGTATAGCGAACGAATGTACCTTAAATAACACAATTTCTTTGTCAGCCTGATGATGGCCGAACAAGGCCTAAACATGTCGCTTAATTAACCAGTTGTACATTTGCACCTGTTACCTGTACGTTGTGTAAAGACGGTTCATTTCAATATATTTGTTACATATACACAACGGGATGGAAACAATCAAATTGAAGTAATGTGTACTTGCTGTGTAATGTGTGCATTGCCTTTTTTTTTTTACTTTAGTTGCCGGACTGCTGGCTAGAAGACTGTATTCGGAAGGTCCTGCGACCGGCCATCTCGACACAGGTTTTTCTTGGTTTCCTTGTGCCTAAAAGCAAATACTGAGATGGTTCCCAA